>Ga0214542_1002611_pt1 | contig 37168 bp, 21 predicted proteins | sample CNSS1metaG_FD_160096 | JGI IMG/M metagenome (GOLD analysis project Ga0214542, IMG submission 160096) | Root nodule microbial communities from cowpea collected in UCLA plant growth center, Los Angeles, California, USA - CNSS1 | ecosystem: Host-associated > Plants > Roots > Nodule | place: USA...
AGGAAAAGATAAAACAATTAGTACAAACTGTTAAATAATTAAGACTTGTATAATCTATGTTGCTAACTTTTTGCTTCTTTATAGCTAAGCTATTAATCTTCGACATAATACATTATACAACACTTCAGGATTGTGCAACAGGATTGTGCAACAGGGTGTAAGAAGTTGGATGGGACAATGAAAAATGTGTTCACAACAGGGAAAATGACAATGGATGTGGTAGTTGAGCTTGGATCCACCAATAGTTTCTGATTTATATAAATCAGGTTCCTGACATTATATTATATGCCAAGGTTTAATGAACTATAGGCTAGATTTTACGGGTTAGATCCTTCCTTAGGTGTACTCTAATGTAATAAAACAAAAACCCCTCCTAGACATGGATACATGGAATGTTAGACAAATCATTTGGTACTCTGGTCTGCCAGGTTGTTTGTATTGTAACATATGAACATTGTGACAGGTTGCTGGAAAGTCTAATGAGTCCAAACGTGGAATATACTGTAGTTATCACAGCATTTTGGGCCATTGAAGTAGTGTATCAGTAGAGCTTTTTTTGCTGCATTGCTCACTGTATCAACATAAAATAAATTTCAATTTAGATTTGGCTTAGGCATTTCATTAAAGTTTTAAGATTTGGGGAATTGAAAGGAGCAGGGGCAATGATTGAACAAGTTAAAGGTTTTCACATTTAGTTTTTTCTCTTCTTGGTGCAAGTCCTTTCCTTCCAACAACATATTCAGTTGCTTGTCATTGGCTTAAAAAGTGAATTAGAGGTACATTGCTTTTTTTCTTATTCAACATTTGAATTTTATTTTTCGTGATGGTTATCTAAATAATGCAAGTGTATTGACTGTTATCTTTCCCATTAAACTTCAATAACATTATTTATTACCTTCAATTGCAAATTCATCTCTCTACACAGTTTCATAGAATACACTTTTGGTGAATACTTGAAGAGAAGAAATCTTGCACATCATTGTGATTATTTGTTATATATTTGCAGTGTAATTTTTTCTAGTTTTATTATGATCTTCATACTCCAAGTCCAATCTATGAATTATGTTATGGAAGTTGATTGTTTTCAAGATTATTTCTACTCTTTTATAAAATATATTTTCTTTTATAAAAAGTAAAATGTAGAATATATTTAATTAAAACTACAAGAAATATTTTATTAATTAAATTGTAAAATATAAAATATACCAGAATATACAGATTTTAAAATAAAATAAAATTATATTCAAATAAAGAATAAAATAACATCATTAGGCTCCAAAGAGTAATTATATATTGTTTAAAATTTATAAAAAGTTTCTTGCAAAATTATTGGTAGAAAAAATATACTTACAAATTTATTTTTGCAGGAAAAATTACTTGTGAATAATTTTTGGCAAGAAATTACCTGCGAATTTAAATTTTGCATGAAAATTATTTGCGAAATGTAAATTTGCAAGAAAAAATACCTGTAAATTTTTAGTTTGATTTTTTCACTGGAAGAATTGTTGCGAATTTTTTTCGTAAAAAAATTTGTTACGAATACTTTTCATAAAAAAATTTGCAAGAAATTTCCTGTGAATTTTTAAATTCCACGATAATTAATTACCCACGAAGGTATTGCCTATGGATCAAAATTCATAATAAAAATGGTAGAAAACTCTTTTCCTGCAAATTTTTGTAGAAAATTTGCAAAAAAATTCCCAAGTAATATCGAAAATTCTAGTAGTGTCGGATCCTCAAGGTTGCACGCGATTATGTCGATCATCGTACTTACTTGTAGCCGTTGGAGGAGAGCAGATAGCGAATAATTTCGAAAATTTTATAAGTATAAGAAAGTTTGGAAAAAGTCCTTTGCGAAATTTCAAATCTTAACTTCCTGCAAATATAAATCTATAAAAAAGTTTATAAGAAAAAAGTATAAACTTGCTGCGAATTAAAACTTGGTATGAAAATAATTGTAAAGTAAAATAGATTTTAATAATTTTTTATCAAATTCTGACGAAAATGAATTAAGTAAATTTTCGTAGGAAATTTGTAATTTTTATAATAGTTTCCTGCCAAATTTCAAAATCTATTAAATATATACTTGTTGATTTGAATTTGCAAAAATAATGGTAATAAATATAAGAAAGTTTTGTGAAATTTTATGCGGATCAAGATCAGTAAGAAAAAATCATATAATATGTAAATTCTTAGTAAATTTTGCATGAAATTTTTATGAATTTTTTTCGCAGTAAATTTTGTAACTAAATCGTAAATTTCTAGTAGTGATATAGAAAATTCCAACACAAACAAATCAAGCATTCCAACATTTCAGCATTCCATTATATCAAATATTATATCATTATCAAACTCCATCACAATATATATCACATGACACATAAATTGTTTATAAAACATACAAAATAATATGTAGCATAGGAATGTTTGTCAAATATTACATAAGCACGATCAATACCAAGTAAGAATAATAGTACACAAGTTTAAGTACATGCTGAAGAAAGTTTTTATTAAGGACATGAAAAGCTAATAATCTTCATAATCAGGAAAAGATTCTTCATTTAGATTATCGTCCTCTTCATTATTTTGTTGCTGAGAATGGGGTTGAGGGATTTTAGAGTTTTGTTGAGTAGGGTTTGGCTGTTGTGGCTGTGGTTGTGGCTGTCAAAGCCGAGCCTAAGCATCAGGAGGGAGATATTGCAAGACTCACGTGGATGCAACAAAATATGTTATAATGTTAGATTTGATTTGATTTCAAACTTTAAAAATGTAGTTCAAATGTGACAAATACAAACAATTAATGTGTGTACCATATGAAGAACATGCTCGTGAGTAGTAATGGATCCACCTATGTGTAGGGCCCCACCCATTTCAGAAGCCCTATTCTTTTTTCTGCAATACATTTGCTTCGATAACTTGGAGAATTCCAATGTTCTAACAGCCTTGTCCACTCATCATTAGGAGACCATTTCGGCCTTTCTCTAGCCATTCTAGCATCTCTAAATAGCTCAGATGTTTGATCATTACAATAAGATACCACTAGTAGTTAATACTATTGTCCAAAGACTTAATATTAATTGTGCATTAGGTGTGTTGAGATGGGTTAAACCATTATTTAAATTTATTTATTCTTTTAGGATGTGAGCTTAATTATAATCTCTTGTTCTAAATTTGACTACAATTGCTTTTATATCTGCCAACTCGAACCTAGTTCTGGTTCTTAATGGAACAAGTTTTAATAACTCGAATGAGAACATGTAAATTTTTCTTGGCTACAATCACCTTAGACTAAGGATTGAGAAATTCACTTCTTCTACGAACTCTAGTGTATATGAAGAGATAAAAGGATATGAGAAATGGGATCACTCAAATCGTGTGAGTCTTTCTTTGGCCCGTTCTAAGGTTAATTTAGCTTCAGTTAGTGGTGAGACTATGGTGTAACAACTAACATCAGTGTTTCAATGAAGGGTTAAATAAGCTACTGAAAGTCAATTGATTATGAAAGATGGATCTATGTTAGAGACAACAAATTGGTAGAGGTGAAAGAAATAGGGGGCAATTTAGATTATTATTGTGGATCGATTTTTATTTGGATTTTATAGACACTTTTGTTGTGTCGTCATTTAGAAGGAATTTGGTTTCAATTTTCTGTTTGGACAAATTAGGTTATTTGTGTTCGTTTAGAAATAATGAATTTAGGTTGTTGTCTAGACATATTAGGTTATCTGTGTTAGTTTAGAAACAATGAATTCATGTTTTCTTTAAATTCAAATATAATTGGAACCTGTTCACTTTTGAGTAATGATAATCTATATATGCTTGATAGGTGACCTCTTTATAGTGAATCCTTCGATACAGAATAGTGTGGTACTAAGCATAAATTGAAGATACTGGTTTAGGACCATTATGACATACATCTCTAATAATAGAGTTGAACGAATTGTGTCAAATGGGATCTTGGATTCCATTGACCTCATAAACATTGATGTTTATTTTGGATGAGTTAAAGGTAAACAAACCAAATCAACGAGATCAGGGGCTTTGAGTTCTATAATCCCAAATTAAAGACAAATTTTGAGATGAGAACTGTCACATTCTTTGAGAATATTGAGTTTGGGGGGGTGGAATAAGGTTAGAGACTTCATTTTTTAGGAAGAATCGTTGACAATTATATATACGATTCATACAATTGCTTTTGATGAAGCAAGTTCAGAACCTCAATAGCAAACTCAAGATCCTCAAGAACATATGCTTCATGAACCAATAACTTTGTGGAGATCCATGAGAGAGAGCAACGGCGAATCTTCACCAAAATTTTTGGGGGAGCCAAAATAATATACTCAAAATTTATATATTTAATATTATTGTGACTAATTCAATAAAAATGAATACATAATCTAGTACATATATAATTATCAAAGAAATTACACAATCTAAAGGAATGTCTATCATTTTTTCATATTTTTGAACTCATGGAAATTGAATTATAATTAGATTTTTCAATTAACTTTTTTCGATGTAAATAATCATATTATCTACAAAATATCCATCTTCCGTTTTATTAACATTCATTTGATTTAAAAAATATTCACAAGCTTTCATTTCATTGTTATGCGATAAATAACCATATTATCATGTTTTCATCTTCACCAGTAATTTCTCTATCAATTTTAAAAAATAAATTTATTCTTTTGTTTTTCATTAATATACCTATTTAAAACATAAGTTTAAGACTAAAAAATAATTTATCATAATCTAATCAAAAGTTGAGAGACATAATTACTAAAAAAAATTATGATAATCAAGTTACAATTAAAAATTGACTATGAAAAATCACATAGTACATTGTTTCTTCTTCTATATTAATAAAAAATTAATATACAAAAGGTCATGAGATAAAAAATAATACTAAATGTTATACAAATAGTTCACTATTAAGTGAGACAAGAGAAAGTTACCTTATTTATTTATTTAACAATGAAAGAGAAAATATAAAAAGATGAGGATAGAAATACTGAGTTTATGCCTAACTTTTTTTTAGTAACAAAAGAAAATAAATAAACATAAAAGAAGAATACAACATATGAAAAACTCAAAAGATAATAAGAGAGAAAATAAAAAATATCTTAATAATTTTGTTTTCTTATTATTTAATTTTATATTTTATTAGTTATTATTGTACTTTATAAAATAAATAAAAAAATACTTAATTTAATTTTTATTAATTTTAAATATAACATTATTTAATTTAAAAAAATATAAATAATTTTAAAAATTTAAAAAAAAAATTAAATGTAAAATAATGAAAAAAAAATAAAAAAAAAATTGGGGGAGGGGGGCCCGTGGCACCCGCCTGCCCCTTGCATCCTCCGCCACTGAGAGAGAGGAGAAGTGATATTCCAGATTATTATGAGATATTTCTCCAAAAAAATAAGGAAAATAATGGTATGATGGAAGATGAATAGTCAACTTTCGTCAAGCCATGTAAGATCATATTTCCGAAAAAACGGATTGAAGCAATGAATGAGGAGTATAAGTCCATGCAAGACTATAAGGTTTGGGAACTTGTCCCATTACCATAAGGTGTGAAACTCATTAGTTGTAAGTGATTTTTTAAGACCAAGAGGGATTCCAAAGTTAATGCGGGGAGGTATAAGGCTTGTCTTTTGGAAAAGGGTTATACTTAAAAGGAAGGGATTGACTTTAAAGAGCATTTCTCTTCAATTTCATTGAAAGACTCTTTTAGGACAATAATGGATCTTGGTGCACATTATGATTATGAGCATCATAAAATTGATGACAATGCGACGTTTCTCAATAGTAACATTGATTAAACGAATTATATGGTGCAACTAGAAAACTGTGTTAGGAGACTCAAAGAATATAGCTTGTAATTTGACAAAATCCATTTATGGGCTAAAATAGGCATCTCGTCAATGGTACCACAAATTTCATCAAGTGATTCTCTCATTTGGTTTCAAGATGGATGTTGTTGATGATTGTGGGTATCACAAATTTAGTGGGAGCAAGTTCAATTCATCTCAATCAATGCTTAAAAGAAAATTGGAAATTCAGGAAATGTAGTTGTAAAGAATTTGATGTATGTTCAAGTATGTACGCATCCAGATATAGCATACATAATTGGGGTATTAGGTAGATATTTAAGCAATATCATTTGGAAAGCAGCTGTTAGGAATCCAAGTGTGAGTCTAAGTCCCACATTGACCAGAAATGAGAAAGTAGAGCACTATATAAGAATCAAGACCCATAAACCCATTGCCTTAAGGTTTTGGGTTGAGAGTGGTGTCAGTGTCTTATGTGGTTAGGCTCAGATCTCATTGGTGTTGTTCTCCCAAGTGATACCCCCTCCTTATAAAACTTGACAAGTGGTATTAGAGCCGATGGTTAAAAACCGGCTCAGACGAGTGCAGGTCCCTGTATCGAAAGTCTTCTTGGCAAAGGTAATGTGGTTGAAGGGACTCACCCTTGAGGGGGAGATTGTTAGAATCCAAGTGTGAGTCTAAGTCCCACATTGACCAAAATTGAGAAAGTAGAGCAACATATAAGGATCAAGACCCATAAACCTAACGCCTTAAGGTTTTGGGTTGAGAGTGGTGTCAGTGTCTTATGTGGTTAGGCTCAGATCTCATTGGTGTTGTTCTCCCCAGTGAGACCCCCTCTGTAAAACTTGACAAGTGATATCAGAGTCGATGGTTAAAAATCGGCTCAGATGAGTGCAATATGGTCCTAGTATCGAAAGTCTTCCTGGCAAGAGTCCCAAGTAAGGGTTCCAGGTAAGTGTGTCCCGTTAAGAAGAACGGCGGTACAGAAAAGGGCGGAAAAGGAGTACTCGTGGTACCAATGTGTATGGTCCTAGTATCGAAAGTCTTCCTGGCAAGAGTCCCAAGTAAGGGTTTCAGGTAAGTGTCGGTACAGAAAAGGGCAAAAAAGGAGTACTTGTGGTACCAATGTGGTTGAAGGGACTCACCCTTGAGGGGGAGATTGTTAGGAATCCAAGTGTGAGTCTAAGTCCCACATTTACCAGAAATGAGAAAGTAGAGCACTATATAAGAATCAAGACCCATAAACCCATTGTCTTAAGGTTTTGGGTTGAGAGTGGTGTCAGTGTCTTATGTGGTTAGGCTCAGATCTCATTGGTGTTGTTCTCCCCAGTGAAACCTCCTCTATAAAACCTGACAGCAGCTTCACGAGGGTTTAATCTTTTCTAAATGGAAAACGTGTAATTTTAATTTTGGATGTGTTGTTCATTTCGGCAAAAGAGGGAGTAGGGTAATAGAGTGGGAATTCAAAATATAAATAATTTATTAAAAGATAAGGAGGGAATTCACTAGGAAAAAATTGAGTTTAGTTTTATTAAAAAATTGATAGTTAAAAATGTCATATTATATATGTAAAATATGACAATTCTAAAAATGGTAACTAAAAACGCCATATTTTTTGTTGTTGTAAAATATGGCATTTCTCTAACTGTCGTATTATATCATAAAAAAACGACGATATCATATTTTATAAAAAATAAGTTCCGTAAAAAGTTTCTCCGCAATGATTATTAGGTACACTAGAACTAATAAGGATTACATTCATCATTTCTTAAGAGGACAACAATTACATACACCAAAGAAGCACAACAAACCCACAATGCTCACATCAACCTTGGAGAAAACTACTCTGATAAATGTAACAAGCCTATTAGAAACCTCGTATTACTAATCAAGTTGCATCATAATTGATCATTAAGCAACATATAGAACACAACAAACCATATATATATATATATATATATATATATATTGCATGTAAATTTCTATAATATCAAAAGATAAAATGGTTCATGGTATAACATATCATCTAGGAGAAATTATACAATATAAAAGTAATATATACATAGATATCTCTATGCAAAAACTCCTATAGCACACCCACAACAACATTTTAAAACCCACACTAAGCACCTGCATCATCCTTTGTTCATGTATATCATACGATCATAGTAAGAGAACAAACAGCAACCACACAAAACATAGAGTAAGTTGGTGAAATTTGATCAATTCATATGTTCAAGCAACCCACAAATACAATCACTCAAATATATATAATCATACAATTAAATGCTTACATAATATTCATAAAAACACACATATACTCTAGACTAAAATTTCGAAATACACATGTATTGAATTAGTTGTCCATGAAGTATTGCACTTGTCATATGATCACATGATAAATTATAGCATATAAATGGCCCTCACTAATCCACTTGGCCTAACCGTGATGATCTAACTACCAATTTTTTTAGTTAATAAATTCCATTTATTTAGATTAGATTGTAAGTACACTTTTTGAAATTTTGTTTAGCCTAATGATTCAATTTATATATAAAATAAATTATGTACTCTTTAAAAATAGCAAACCACCTTAGTTAGTGATTAAATATATATATATATATATATATATATATATATATATATATATATATATATATATATGTATATATATAAAACGATCTCTAACTCTACCAACAAGTGGAATATATAGATCTCTCTGTGATTTTGGTTGACTTGGCCTGACTTGCCTTGCCTTGAGACGAAATTGAGTTTGCTTGACTTGGTTTCGTGCTCACGTGGCTCGACCTTGGGCCATGATGACTTGACATAACCCTTCAACCCTGTCTAACTCGGCTCGACTTTGGACTGGGTTGACTTGTCCTTACCTTAAGTCGAGGCTGCCTCATCTTGACCTTTAGTCAAGATCAACTCATCTCGACCTCCAACCCAAGTTGAGTCGACTTGATCCTAGGTCCAAGATGACATAGTTCAACCTTCAGCTTGGGTTAGCTAAGCTCGAACTTTGACTTGACCTGAGTCGACTGAATTCGGTGGAAAGGCCTAAGTTAACTCGATTATTTTGTTCGGGCTGACTCGTCTGAATTCTTCACCCTAGTAGAATCGAATCAATCTTTGATCAATGATTACTATGCTAGACCTTTGATTGGGGCCGACTCAGCTCGACCTTCAATATAGGTCGACTCATATTTACCTATGCTTTTGGTCAACGTGTCTTGATCTTTGACCTGGACCGATTCGTCTCAACCTTCAGCTCGACCTTTGGCTTGAACCGACACATCTTCGACCCTAGCTGACTCTACTCAATTTTTGGCTCGAGCTACTCAACTCCATTCTTTTTACCAAGCTGACCCGGCTTAATTCTTCAACCTAGGTTGATTCGACTTAATGCTTGGGCTCATGATGACTTGACTCTACTCTTTGGCTTAGGTCGACTCCCCACAACCTTTGGCCTATGTTGACTCATCTCGAGCTTTGGCTTGGGTTGACTCCCTTCGACTTTCGATTAAGGCTAAGTCAGATAAACTTTTGACTTGAAGTGACTCGCCTCAACCTTTGGTTTGAACCAACTTGTCTCTATCTTCTGCTTGGGATGAATTGACTTAACCCTTTAGCATAGGCCATCTTAGCAGCTTAGGTCGACTAATTTTAATCATTGGTCTAGGTAGACTCTGCTCTACCTAGCTTTATTTGGCTCGACCTTCATCTTGGGTATATTCAGCTCAACCTTCTTGGTCCAGGTCGACCCTCTTCAACCTTGGACCTTCCTTGGCTGACTCTGTTCGACCTTGAACCTTGACCAACTTGACTCAACCTGATCCTCAATCTTCTTGACTCGACTTACACACCCCTTGATTTTAAATTTTCAAAATCCAAAAATATCCGATCAATCCAAATTAAATTCAGTGGATTGGAATTAAAAACCAAAAATGTAGATTTAAATTTGAGATAAATCAATTTAAATAAACTTAACATCATATAATTTTAGATTATTATAAATTAAGTTTCTTAATTTAAATTTTTTGTCGATCCTTAATCAAAACCTCTTATACAAGTAGTTCGATGAAGAAAAATCTTTTTTATTGAAGTATGAGATTTTTAATTTCCAGCTTTGATACAAAATCACAACTGAAAATATTAGTTTACCCCAAAAAAATTGGCCGACCTGTTGGTAGAAGGAGAGCTATGCATAGTTGAAAAGAAAAATATAAATAAATACAAAATGTACAAATTCGAAATTAAATTTAACATGTACATGTGGTTGACTTCAACATAGCAAAGCTCAAGCCAGGTTGTCACAAAAAACCTCAATGTCTGCTTAGTTCTGCACCAAGTATAGCACCTGCTGGCTATAGACAACAAACATAAAAGCAGCAACATCTAGGGCCATATCAACCAGCACGTTGGCACGTCAACCTTAAAACCAAGAAAGTGCCTACCACGTCTTCAGCATCCCCCTACCATAAATGCATGCACCACTCTCTCAAATTAATGCAGCAAACACACTTAACCAACTCAATCTGGCATTGCAAACTGGTGAAACATGAGGCTCCACTACTTCACCCTTTTTCTTCTCTTGGTCCCTTTGAAGTTGAGCAGCATTTATGGTATCTCTCCACAAGCAACTGCACCCAATAAATCATTCAAGTCCTTACCCCCTGAGGCCTTTCTCTCCATTGATCACTATCACACAACATGTCCTCATGCTGAGGGTATCATCTCACAGAAGGTTGCTTCTTGGGTTAAGCACGACCCCACTTTGGCCCCTGCCATCATACGCCTTCATTTCCATGACTGTGCTGTTAGAGTAATTCATCACATAACCCAACATCTCTTTAAATTTTCCATCTTCTGTTTCCATGTTACATTATTTTTCTTTCTTGAAATAGGGTGCACTAGAATTGGCCAAGTGTTCTTGGTTTATGCTTGCATCACTTTTAACTCTATACGTGCCATTTGATACATAGTGAGGGAGGGCCCAGTTGCAAAAGAAAAGGTTTCGGTGTTTATTTGGTGTTAAATATTCTTATTTAATTTGGATTTTACTTTGTTGTCAAACATCTTTAAACTAATGAGTAAAACAACAACCAAATCATTACAAAAATAATTGTTTTTATGGAGATTACATTTGATGTTTCCAGAGTTTTAACCCCACTAATAAATTTATCAGGAGTTTGCAATAATATATTGCCTTTTTCTCTTAAAATTTAGTTTAAAAGGAAGATTCTAATAAAGGTAACACGTTTAGAGTTTAATTTTGATGAAGGGAATTTCATAGATTTTTTTTTTTAATGCAAACCAGTTAAAAATAATTTTAAATACCTTTTAGTGGGATTTTTTAAAACGCTTTAAAGTAATTAAATCTGAGCTTGTTCATTAGTACTTAAAACACTACAAATTTGCAGTATATGATATGTTACTGGACCATTTTTATAAGATGTTGGTAATAATACTGTGATGTGGTTGGGAATAGAACTTACTTCTGGTTTGAAAACTGGAACACGTGGTCCCATCATTTTCTGAATGATGATAAACCTTACTTGAAATACATACAATAAATGACCGGACCATGATGCTATGCTACCACTTGCACTTTTATTTCTCCAAACTCACTTTTTCCTCCACATTTCTACCCAGTTTTGCAGCCATAATTTTACTTCAGTAAAATAATCATTTTTATTATCAAAAATCAAATAACTTACATGAAGTAATATTACGTATACACATTTAAGTAGATGATAGCTTCTACAACATTTAGTTTCAGATTGTAACAAAAATCATAGTATTTTTGACTCAATGATTCTGGTTGGATATTGATGCGCATGAATTGATGAAATTATATTAGGGATGTGATGGATCAATTTTGCTCAACCATCAAGGGAGTGAGAGGAGTGCTTTGGAGAGCAAAACCCTAAGAGGGTTCGAATTGATTGATGATATAAAGGCTGAGTTGGAGAGGATGTGTCCAAAAAAGGTGTCTTGTGCTGATATTCTCACTGCTGCTGCAAGAGATGCCACTCTTTTGGTTGGAGGACCATTCTGGGAAGTCCCATTTGGGCGCAAAGATGGCAAGATTTCCTTAGCCACAGAAGCCAATTTGGTTCCCCATGGCCATGAAAACATCACAGCTCTTATTGCATTCTTCCAAGAAAAAGGGTTGGACATTCTTGACTTGGTCACACTCTCAGGTTCACACACAATTGGGAGGAGCACTTGCTCTTCTGTTATGGACAGGATCTACAATTTCAATGGGACTCAAAAGCCTGACCCTTCACTCAATGTGTATTTCTTGAAGTTGTTGAGGAAGAGGTGTAAATCAGAGTTGGATTTGGTGCACCTTGATGTCATAACTCCTAGGACTTTTGACACAATCTATTATACAAACCTTATGAGGAAGGTGGGGTTGTTGTCAACAGATCAGTCTCTGTTTTCAGATGCAAGAACAGCACCTTTTGTTGAAGCATTTGCAACACAACCATTCCTTTTCACTAGCCAGTTTTCAGTGTCAATGGTGAAACTTGGGAATGTTCAAGTTTTGACTAGGCCTAATGAAGGTGAAATCAGGGTTAATTGCAATCGTGTCAATACTGTCTAACTGCTGTCCTACTTAATATGTGGTTGATTTCATTGTTCCAAATTTAAATTTGGAATGTCAATAAAAGACAATATAGCTATACAGCTCTCCACTGCTATGTTGTATGAGAAATTACACCTTGTTAATTATGTGACTAAAATGTATTGATAAATTTTTAATAAAATACAACTACAATCTTAGTATATTTTACAAAGTTGTTGGTGGTAAAGTATACTTATCTAAAAGCATAGCAATTATATTCTCTTAGATTATATTTAAATATTTTAAAGAACTTACAAAACGTAGCCTAATTTCTAATGTTAATAATTGATAATTGTTATATAAGAAAAAATGTTCATGTAAAGGTTTAATTTATTTTGTCTAACTATTTTTAAGGTATATTTAATATTATCTCGGTATTAAGACATGTTTTGTTGATTTCTCACTAAAAATGGTATTCAGAAGTTTATGTTAAACATCATATTATGTTCATATCTCAACTAGATTAACACATCAAAATACATTAATAATTTGTCATCACATAAATTTTATATTAAAATAAAGTAAATAAAGAATACAAAACATGGAGGACAGCAAAAAACTCATGATATAATAATACAAAAAGCAAAAAAAAACAAAAACAAAAACTTACACTTCACGAAACATAGCCATACGGTAACTATTGTAAAAAAAAAAATCAAACTAATAATTGTAGGCATGAGATTATAACACTAATTTTGCTCTACATTCTTCGCACCCAAATTTACCAACTTGTTTGCACAATGAGTTCTTTCACAAAAAAATATATGAAACTTTAAATTGAATTTTGCTAGAAATAAGTAAACATCAATGTAAAGCTTGACAAACTAAAGAGAAGTCATATTCCAGCCTTGGACTCCTAAAGCCCACAATCCAAGCATGTTCCAACACATAAATGACTTGATACGATCCTTTCCAACAAAAAGTGAGATCGTTTGTGAATTTGAATCTTCCAAAGGCACAATGAAAATAAATCAGAGAAGAATGCAAAATTAGACAAAGATGGAAGATGCTACAATCTAGCAGATTGATAAGTCAAGTAAAGATTTGCCACAAAGATGTTAATCTTTGATAAGAACTAGATGCTTAAGCTAAGAATAAAGAGAATCCTCTCTTTAATGAAATAAAATTCAATATATGACTAAAAATGTCTACATCAGTTTTTGGTACCTCTATATATAGGCACATAAGTTTAAGAAAACTTGGGAACCCTGTAAGAAGGCCCGAGCCCAAAAACATAAAAACAAAAACCAATTTATAAAAGAAAGCCAAAATATAGAAACATAGAAATATAACTAATTTCTAAAAGAAAAACCAAAGTCCAAAAACATAAACAAATTTTCCTAAAAACTATCCTTCAAATGTGCTCTAAGTCATGATCTTCATATCCTTTGAATTTCCAGTTGCTTGTAGCATAAGTAGCCTTGAATAGATTTAATATTCCAATCTCTTTCTCCTTGTTCATGTCATAGGTCCTTTGAATTGTAAAGGTTCATCTTCAAGTTCTTCTTGTATGGAATCTAGGGATAGTCATTTATCATTTCCTCCTTCTTGAAGAGAATTTGTTCTCAAGTTCGTACCACTTGAAGTTTAAGAGATAGTCCTCTATCATACCCTCCTTATTAAAGAGAATTTTTCCTTAAAATCATATCACTTGAAGATTCCTTATCATTCTCACCTATTTGGAGAGAATTCGACCTAAGTTCTAGAAGGTCCTACACACAAAACACAAACTTAAATCAAAGACACAAATCTAAAATAATAAAAAATATATATATAAATTCTACTAAAATGAGATTTGGATCCTGGAACAAGCCAATCTCTAATTATCAAAGATTTTGGAGGTCTACCTCCTAGGTCAAATACCCACCTGCACAAAGCATCAAAGAATTTTAAATTAAAGATGTAATGCTCCAAAAGAAAAGCAAAGGAATATTGCATAAACAAACAACCAAACTATAGGTATGACTTTGATCACCCATAGGCTTGTTAGGAATGGGTAAAAGAGCTAAGTCATGAGCATATATTTCAAAGCTTGTGCCCTCCTTTTTTATCATCATTTCTTCTTCCCATTGTTGATCTTATTGTTTCTTGATGAACAAGTATTCCCTAAGTATCCTTTCCTCTTTCCATTGTTGATGTCATTTCTCTTTGATGAATAATTCTTCCCTAGGCAATAAAATAATAAGAGGAAAGTTAGTACCTTTTTTCATTGACAATTCATAATGCGTTGTTCTTTCTTTCTCCTTTTCTCTCTTTTCTTCCTCTTCTCTTTTTCTGGTCTCTTCTTTCTTTTCTTTTTCTCGCTCTTCTTTCTCTTTTCTCTCTCCTTCTTCTTTCCCTTTTCTCTCTCTCTCTCTCTCTCTCTCTTCTTTCTTTTCTTTTTCTCTCTTTTCTTTCTTGTCTCTTTCTCGCTTTTCCTTCTCTTCTTTTTCTCTCTTTGCCTTTGCTTCACTTTTTATAAGTTTTTCCTTCTCATGTGCACTTTTTAGCTTCCGCTCTTGCCTTTATTTCAATACATCTAACTTTTGCATTGTCCTTTCTTCCTCCTCTTTCAAGTATAAAATGTAGTTCTTCAAGTGTTCATTAGTCATGGGACTTACATCCCTATTAGGACATTGATGAGTTTCATGCACATAGCCTTCACATTTGGGACATCTTAGTGTACTTGTCTTTGACAATGATTTTTTTTTCAGGATTGTGCTTCCTCTTAATACTAGCAATCTTATCATTCAACTTTGTAATTTTGGATTCCAAGGCATTGACATCCTCCACCAAGACCTCACAAACACTAGGTGTATCTCTAAGTGTTACTCTCTTGGTACTTTCAAGTCCTCTAACCAAATGATCATGGTTATAAGTAGGATAATTTAAACCATATGTTAAACCCCAAATAAAATTGTAGCAAAATTTTGGGTTGAACTCCTTTTTTCTCTTGGGTCCTTACTTTCCTTTCATTTTTCTTTTCTTTCAATATATATTTGTTTCCTTTTGACTTTGATCCATTATTTTTTCTTTTCTTTTCAATTTGGCAGTTCAACACAAACAAATAAACTAAACAAATTGTCTTTCAAATCCCCCAAATTCTTATAAATCAATGTAATTGTACTTACAAACAATTATTTGGGACTACAATTAACAAAAAAAAAACACAAAAATAATTTTCACAAATCAAATGTAGAAATACACAATTTAAACGAAGAATACAAATGAAAAAAATATGACAAATGAAACAAAAAAAAATTCAAGAAGAAACACATAACAGACAAACATTCAAAAATTTTAATAAGATAGAAGAGGAAATTCAAACCAGAACCTTGCTCTAGATACCAGATGATACGATACTATCCAGGAAAGAGTACGATCGTTTCTAAATTTGAATCTTCTAAAGGCACGATGAGAATAAATCAAAGAAGAATGCGAAATAAGACAGAGATATAGAGGATGTCACAATCTAGCAGATTGATAAGTCAAGTGAAGATTCACCACAAACATATAAATCTTTGATAAGAACCGATAAAAGAGACACCACAATCAATAAGATTGATAACTCAAGTATGATTTGCCACAAAGATGTTAATCTTTGATAAGAATCTGAGGCCTTTTCCAAGAACAAAGAGAATCCTCTCTTTAATAAAATAAAATTCTTGTATGGAATCTTGGGATAGTCCTCTATCATTTCCTCATTCTTGAAGAGAATTTGTCTTCAAATTCGCACCACTTGAAGTTTTAGAGATTGTCCTCTATCATACCATCCTTCATAAAGATAATTTGTGCTCAAATTAGTCTCACTTGAAGATTCCTTATCATGACCTCCATACAAATAACTCTCGGATAGAGGACACACAAAGAGGGCTTCCTTATAAAGGCATTTCACAAAGTGAAGAATGTTACAAAGTTTCTCTTTAACACTTGTACAAAAATTAGAGACCCAATGAATGTAAGCTTTTTATCCTTTTTCTAAGAGTATGGAATTGTAGTTTTGTATTCTTTATGTTAGTATTTGTCTTACTTCTATAGTTGATTTGGATTACAACTGTTGTAAAGAAATTTTCATTTATGATATCACTGAGTAATTTTACATTATTTCCCTCTGATATGCTATGCTGCTATGTTGAATAAAGATGTGATTTGATGAATCCAACCTTATCCAATCATATTGCCTTGAAGATTGAAGACTTGTATGTTTAGAGAGTTTGGTTTTAGTGAATTGTATCTTGGTTAAGTTTCTCCTTTAGTGTGATATGATAAATATATTTAGAAAGCTACTTGATTTTGTTTTCATATTCTTATCTATCTAATAAGAACATTCTAATCAATTAGATATTCGTTTTAATCGATTAAGATTACTTAGAATCTTGGTAAGCTTTGGGGAAAAGTTTCAGTATGTTATACTTTTTAGGCTTTCAGAAGGTTTTAGACTATTCTATGTTAATCTGTTAAACATAGTTACAATCCATTAATTTTATGAGTAAGTGAAATTAACATATAAAAATGAATTTTTAATCTCTCATTTAGAATTCCTTTCAACGTAGTTTTTGAGCAAATTTGTAGAACTCAATTTTGCTTTTGAGAAAGAGTGATATTTGAGAACAAACAAATAAAAGATCTTGGAGTGATATTGGTGAGATTTTAAAGATGATTCAGCTATGAAATGAGAAACTTGAGTGTTGATCACTTGAGATTGTGTTGTGACAAGTTATATTTGATAATTAGGCGATTTTGTGCCTTGTATTTTTGTTCATGGGTTTTCTTATTGTTCTTGGATAGAGTTTATAGTGAAAACTCAATAACAAGGTGTTGCTAGTGCCAAGAATTCATCTTGTAGGGTGCAAAATCAGTAATCTTTGGTATTTTGTGTTTGTTGTGTGGTTATAAACATTTTTTTATGGTGAAAGCTTCTAGACAGATAAATGTAGGTCTAAGAAAGAGTGAACCAATGCAAAATTTATTGTGTAATTTCTCTTTTCCTTTCTCTATTCAATTTAATTTTGTTCGCCATACAAGACTCTATCTTGATCATTCTACTCATGTGCTTAAACTACATAAACTTCTTTTAATTTAAAAAAACTTAACCATCTTGATTCCATTAGTCAGGAAGATTAATAAGATTTTTCATTATATAATTCATTCTTTTTTTAAATTTGTTGTAAAATCACCCCCTCTTGAACTCGGCTTTTCTTTTTAACAATTTGTATCATAACTAGTTCCTAAAAGGCGCTCAGGATTTAATCTTGTTTTTTTTTTTAAATGGTTGAGAACCCTTTCTTGAAGGTGCTTTTATAAACTAACCACCTTTATTTGGAGTGTGAACTATCAATTTTGGAATGGTAGAATGAAAATCTATATTGAGTCAATTGACCGAAAGATCTGGAATATTATTGTAAATGGATTCATTCTAAAGAATGTTGTTAACAATGAATATGCTGAAAAACCCTAGTCTTCCTGGTCTAAATATGAAAGTAAGAAAGTGTAATATGATTGTATGGCCAAAGAGTATTACTACACCTGCCTTTAATCTTAACAAGTTGTTTAGAATTTTTCAGTGCACCTCTCCAAAGGAATTTTTGGATATTCTTAAAGCGAAACAAAAAGGAACAAAATATGTCAAGAGAGGTAGAAAGCCAGCCTTGATCCAAGAATATAAGATTTTCAAGATGTAGTAATGAGAAACAATTAACAAATGTACAAAGACATTTACACATATCATAAATGGTTAAATATGTTTTTTATCCCTAAACTATTTTCAAAAATAGTTTCTTACCTAAATATATACCTATTTCATCCTTATTGTACTTTAAAGTAATAGAAAACATCTTCTCCAAAATGGCACGTGGAGCGCGTGGAGTGAAATTCAATGCTTCTCAACATCAAAGCTCGACAGACAATAACAAAAAGAACAAAAAGACATTCATTTGAGTTCAAAGCTACTGAACGAGCAGAAAATGGATTGCAATGATTACTTCTTCACGATTCCATATAAAGATACTTTTGAAGAAGAAAGCAACAAAAATGGTTATCACTTGCAAGTGCCAAAACTTTGTTGAATTTTTTTTCTTACCCTAATAGCCTATAAGAACATTGTTTGTGCCCATCTTAGCAATCTTGTAGAGAGAGCCTAAACCATGTATATATTGAAACGCTATACCCTCTAATCTAAACAAAAATTGTTAACTTTTGATCACTCATACCTTGTATTTGTCTTGAGCCAATAGTGGCTTGTTAGAACCATAAGTGGTTTGTACATAGAATAGTTGAATGGGGATAACTATGAATTGCTGGGAGTTGAAAAAATACTTCGGTTTAGTCAGGAGTGACTTATTAAAAGAATACTTAATTAAGTTAAAAATAACTTATTGAAAGAACTAGACATTTTGTGTAATTAGATAACTAATATAAAAATATTAAATTTATATGATATTTATCTCACTTCGTTATCTCATTGTTTGTTTGTGAAAAATAAAAAATAACACGATTATTTGTTTTTATATGAAAATATATAAATTTATAACAATACATAAGTCACGTAAAGGAAAAAATAAAAATACTAAAAGGAAAATAAAATCATAAACTTTAAAATAATGAGTCCTTTATAGAAAAATATTAAAGGAAAACTTTACTGAAGAATATCCTAATCTGCAATTTAAAAAGGAAAATCGTATTTTGATACTTAACTTTTCTTTTATTTCACTCCCTTTTTATTAATAAAATATTATATTGAATAAATAAAAATAATATAAATGAAATTTTGAAATAAAATAATAATATTTATGAATATCAAATTTTGAAATAAAATAATAATATTTATGAATATCAAATGGTTGTATAATACAATAACAACGTTCAAAGTACCATTGTCCATTTCCAAAAGAACTCATAGAATCAATTTCCTTAAGGCACATGATAAATTACCATATATAAATAATAGGTTAAATATCTTTTGGTCCCATATTTTTCAATGAAAAGTGGAATCAGTCTTTCTTCGAAACTTTGGCCTAAGTTAGTTCTCAAACTTAAGAAATGCGTAGATTTAGTCTTTTAACTAAATTTTGTTAAGTTTATTTGACGTTTCAATTACGTTTTATGATCATATTTAAGTTAACTTTGAAACGAAAATGTGTCAAAAAATATAAATAATTCAAATACTAACATGAAATGCTCTTGAAACGTTAGATAAGCTTAACAAAATTTGGTTAAAAGGATTAAATTCACACATTTCTAAAGATGAAGGATTAAATTGGTCAAAATTTTTAAAGAATGACTACTTCCAAATTTTACTGAAACTTGAGAGATGAACAACATATTTAACCCTTAAATAATTAATGAAACCAAAATACAATAAGTTTTAATAAGCATTTAATTTTACAAAAGTTCATAATATTAAATAAATTTTAACCTCAATAATCATTAAGATTGTTTTATTTTATTCAAAAGACAAAAATACTCAAAAATTTTATGCAACTATTATTTATAATTTCTTTGATGCAAAAAAAAAAATAAAAACAGTTAAATATTAAAATAATTTTAACGCAGTTGTATCTTTAAAATAATTACATAGTAAAATTTAATATCATCAAATTTAATAATCCTCCGTTGTTAATATTGTACGGTAAAATTCTATAATTAACTTTTTTATTCATCTCTTGGTTTAAATTTCTATTTTACTTTTAATTACGTAATAAAATTATTTAATGTTTTCTATATTTTTTAATATGATATTGATTAGTATTTTCATTATAAGCACTATAGTATTTTATTATTTAATTATTTTAACTTTAACTTTTATACATCAAATTATTTTTGTCCTTTAATTAAAGTAAAACTGAATTAATAATTATTAATGTAAAAATTCATTTGATGTCACATTTAACTATCAATTTTATTCTTATTAATTATACCTTAATTAATATTTGCACTCGTTAACCTTCTCTTTTCTAATTATACATATAGACAATTAATAAATTAATGAATGAAATAATAAATGAATTAATTAAATAATTAATTCAAATCTAATACATTCTCCTTGATTGCCTATATGATAAACAACATGCAACATCAAACAAAGCCACCAATTCATTTTCCCTCCCCTCCAAAGCAAAAGACTTTGAAGTTTTATGATGGGGAAGAGGGCAGTGTTAATAGGATGCAACTACCCAGGAACAGAGGCTGAATTGAGAGGGTGTGTTAATGATGTGTGGAATATGAAGAAGGTCCTCATCAACATATATAGTTTCTTAGAAAAGGACATCGTTGTTCTCATTGACACTCATCATTCCTACACTCAACCCACTGGCAAGAACATCAGATTGGCTTTGTCCAAGCTTGTTCGGGCAGCGAAGCCAGGCGACGTCCTCTTCGTCCACTACAGCGGCCATGGCACGCGTCTTCCGGCAGAGCCCGACGATGAAGACAACACTGGCTATGATGAATGCATTGTTCCAACAGATATGAATCTGATCACTGGTAGGTTAATTCAAATATTTCCTTAGCATATTGTGTTTTGATTAGGATGACAACTTTTGGAATTTATGAAATTTTTATATCATCCTTGTTTTCTTTGAAAAATATATATACTTTTTGAGGAAAGATTATTTTAACAGAAGTAAGAAGTCCATTAAAATCTTAACAAATAAGAAACCTTTGAGAAATTATTATATAATTAAAAATTATGTTTTTATGGCTTAATTAATTTTAACTGACATGAAATTAAATTAATTTATTTATTATAAAATTCGATGGAAAAACAATATAAATGTATAATTTGATGAGACTAATATGTGTTTATAATTTTGGTTATTTTTTATGATATATAGTTGAGTTTTGTTTGATTTAATTCAATAATAAACTGTAAAAGTTATCTTGTAACAGTCCAATTCAATAACTTTACACTAATAACTAAATTATTTCAAGTATAGCTCACACATCACATTCTCATATACCTTTTAAATTTTCACATCATGTCATTCATGCGTATTTTACCTCAACCCAAACTATCACATATCATTTATTTCAATTTGAAATGTTAATAATTTATCATTTGTTTGTTGTTACATTAGCATAATATTCGATTACAATATTTTCATTATGCATATCAAAACAATGACATGTATTTCTCTAACCACGTACCTTTAATTGCCAATCCCAACGGTCAAAATGAAGAACCATATTAGAAGAACTACCTGTCAAAATTTCAACTCGATCCAATGGTTAACAAAGCGAGAAACGTGATTTTACGAAAATAGACGAGAAACAAACAAAGGTTGCGCCTAGCAACCTACACTTAACGCCCAACGTCAGAAACCTCTTATGCTCATTGTCAAGTAAGTGTCTAGCAGTACCAAGTAGCACCCAACATTATGGACAATTGGGAAATCACTAACTTGTGAGTGCCCAACTGTCCTAAAGCAGTGTCCAATGCTCTTGACCTTTAGAGCTCACTAACTGGCTCCCACTAATTTTGTGATACCGCCCAACACTGTATCAATTTTCTTAGCTTTTGTTTTATATGTTCTAAATATAATTATACGTAAATATTTATTTAAAATGTAATTTTAATCAAAATGTAGATTTATTTATTACTTTTATGTAAGATAAAAATATATAACACATAAATATATTTCTTTTAGTAAGTTCCATATCGGAAAATGATAGTTTAACAAAGTTTTGTTTGAAAAATTTTGCAAACCATTTTTGGTAAAAAAAAAATGCTAAAATCTTATTGCTTTATTTTTGTAACTTTCATAAAATAATAAAAAAATTACTCTATTTAGTAATTTTGTCAACTTTGTCAAATAAAATGTTTGTCAAAATATAAGTTTTTTTTCATATTACCTTGAATGATTTTGCGGGAAGCCATGCTAACTTGTATTTTGTGTGCAACAGATGATGATTTCAGAATGCTTGTAGAATAGGTCCCAAGGGGTTGTAATATCACAATCGTTTCAGATTGCTGCCACAGTGGTGGGCTAATTGAAGCAGCAAAGGAACAAATAGGAGCCAGCACAAACGAAGAAGGGTACTTTTCAAACTCTCTATTTCACTTCAAAAACTTCCTTCATCGAAGCATGCACCAAGAACAAGAACAAGAAGAAACCATTATGAGATCTTTGCCTATCTCAACTCTCTCAAGCATACTTCAACAGAAAACTGGCAAAGACATAGAAATTGGGAAACTAAGGCATAAACTCTTCCACATCTTTGGGGAAGATGCAAGCCCCAAATTGAAAAATTTTTCAAATTTAGTCATGAACAAACTCCAACATGGAATAAGTGTTGAGAGTGGAGGGCACAAAATTGTTGATGTAGATGATCTTGCAAAAAAATTCTTTGAACAAAAGAAAAATTATGATGGTGATGAGGTGGAAAAACGTAGGGGGGTCACAAAAAAGAAACATGATGCGTCAATTAAGCGCAATATTTTGGATTGTGGGATTCTGTTGAGTGGTTGCCAAAGTGACCAAACTTCTGCAGATGCATGTCCTGCTGGGAATTCTAGCTCAACTTACGGGGCTTTCAGCAATGTGATTAGGGCTATAATTGAAGAGAGTGAAGGGGTAGTCACAAATCAAGAACTTGTTCTAAAAGCTAGAATGATACTTAAGAAGCAAGGTTTTTCTCAGAAACCTAGTCTCTATTGTAGTGACAACAATGTTAATGCTCCCTTTGTGTGTTGAATAGATGATTAGGAATTTGTGTGGCTTGGTTTAGTATGTCCATTAAACTTAAATGTGAGTAGTTAATTTAATAATAAATTCTTATGTTAATTATGTTAGGGAATTGCAAAGGTTAGAAGTGTTTCTAGTAATGATTATCACGTGTAATAGAATTCAATAATTATTGTTTGTAGTAGTTGTATTTAATGTTGTAGTTGAATGACCAAGACATAAAGGCCTATAAATAGTTCATGTACTACTCAAAGTATTTATAACAAGTCATAATACCAATGAGTATAGAGAGAAAAAGTGCTTGAGAGTTAGAAATACCTAGTTAAAAGCATTAAAAAAAGTGTGATCAAAGGACAACGAGTTGTACCGAGCTATTGATGAGTATAGCTTTGAGAAGATTGTAAGTGAAAAATATTCAAAAAGAAGCGCGAGACATTCTAAAGAAGACATACAAGAGGAATGATCGAATGAAACATGTTTGACTTCAAACACTAAGGGGAGATTTAGAGAGCATGAGGATGAAAGAGACTAAGGGAGTAGCCGAGTACATTTCTCAAGTTGAATCCAACAGTAAATATTGGACAATTTTAACAAATCCCTGTCAATACGATACTTGTTTGATACTATTACGCATCTAGCACACTTACTAGAATTGGTTTCTACTATAGCATATCATTATCTATCAACACTAAATTGTCTACTAGATATTGATGAATTATTTGCCTTCTTCTACATCTTTGGACAAAACCTTATGGTATGACCATCTTATACGATCCTTATCGAAAAGATGACGATCTTTTCTGCATTTGAATATCTTTTGTAAAGAACAATTAAAATAAGAGTAAAGAACGCGGAATAAGATAGAGATAGAATGCCCCACAATCTAGCATATTGCTAAGCAAAGGAAGATTTGCCACAAAGAGGTCCCTCTTTGATAAGAACCCAATCAAAAGAGTAGACACCACAATGAACGATAGATAAGTCAAGACACCACAATCCAATCCAGGATTGATAAGTCAAGATGCAACGATCGAGATTGATAAGTCTGATGAAAGTTTGCCACAAATCTCCATGTCTTTGATAAGAACTTAATAATCTTGACACCAGAAAGAACCCATTATTTGATAAGCCAAGGAAAATTTGCCACAAAGACCCTTGTATTTGATAAGAACCTTAAGACCTAAGCCAATAACCAAGAGAAATCTCTCTTTAATTAACTAATTTTATTAATGACTAAAAAGTGATTACAAATGTTGTAGACCTTTGTATTTATAAGCCTTAAAAGATAAAAGATAAAAGATAAAAGATAAAAACATAATAAAATATCAAAAGATGTCCAAAATATAAAAAGATATCAAGATATCAAAAGATATACAAAAATATCAAAAGATATCAAGAATATCAAAAGATATGAAAAAATATCCAAAAATATCAAAAGATAACAAAAGATAATAATAAAAAAGTATAAGCGGAATCATTTACATAATTAAATTTAATTATATAAATTATTCTTTAATTGTATGATTTTCATTTCTCATGTCCCTTTAATGCTAAAAGCTCCTCCTCAAGTTCTTCTTATATATTTAGGAGATAGTCCTTTATGACCATCCTTCTTGTAAAAGTAACATCTAATAGACAATGTAGTTCCACCATTGTTCGTCTTCGACTTTGACCTCCTCTACCTCCTATGTTATCGTTGGCAGACCTCTTCCCTTACTACAAAGTTATCTCCAACACTAGATGCCTTAACTTTAAACTTCTCTTTCATCTTTTTCAAGCTTTAAGAAATGTGGATCTTTTTAAGAGAGAGGAAGTCTTTCTTCCATACAACAAGGTTTGCTTGAAATGATCATGCATCTTAGGTAAATAACACAACATTAATAGCACATAATCCTCATAATCAATTTAAACATCAATATTCTCCATATTATGAATCAACAAATTAGACTCATACGCTCGTTAATTTCCTTTTCACTACCCATCTTATATGAATACTAATGGGAGCATCTTCAAGCGGACAACGAAAAATTAAGAAAATGATTAAATTTCAAGTTTTTTCAAGAGAAACTTGAAAATTCCTTTCTCCAAGAAAGGTTCCCTAGAGGAGAAAAGGAGAAGATTACTCATATTTAAGACCTTAAGAACAAGTCATGGTGAGTTTGCAAGAGGCAAAGGGCTTTATTTATAGATGCTCAACCTTATTACACTCCATACTAGAAAGGATGTGAGACTTAAACAACAAGCCAGAGTGCAGCTATAATAGAGCAATTGGACACCCCCTACTAAGCTAAACAAGCCTATATTTACACTAAAAGTGGCATATTCCACTTTATGCAGGATATCTAGTCTACATTCTCTTTTACCTTAGTGTTTGGCCGAAAAAATGAGTTCCTTTGGGGTTCTTGGTTGTTGAAGTGAGGCCCAAGAAAGAGACCCAACTAGGGCCAAACTGAGACCCACACATTTCTCTACGAAAATTCTACTAATTTACCAATCAAACTACACCTATGCAATTTGTACAAGACTAAGAAGAAGGAAGAAATATCCTAGTGTTCTGTTGTTCAAGCATAAAGCCTTCCTCCATGAGTCTTCATCTTCTTCTATACTCTTGACAAGGTTTATGGTTGGATGGTTTTCATCTAGTACAATGCTTGTTTCAAGTACATATAATTCACTAGAGACTCAATTGTGTACAAACACCCAAGCTTAATCAATGGTCTCATTGTGGTTCTCCTTCAAGACTTTCTTTGACACCTTGTAATTTAATTGAAGTGTTAATGAACTTCAATCTACACTCATAACATAAATTCACTAAGTTATAAAGATTGTAACTCAAGATTGTTTTCTTAGTGAAATCTCAACTCAACAAGTTTTCAATTGCCATGTAACATAAACAGTTCATCAAGGTTCTTACTTTTACAACAAATGACTAATTGTGAAACACACCTAAACTTAAAAAAAAAAAAAACACACACACACACATGAACAATAATTTTTTGTTATTGAGCTATTAAACATCTTCAAATAATCCAAGTTTAAGTAGACTCTAAGGGACTAGATGATTTATCTCACTACAAGAATGTTTTTGTTTAGCTTCCAAAAATTGTGTCGATCGTAATGACGATGCAAAGGGCGTCCACTTAACCAATGCAAAACGCACTTTACAAAAATTTAAGTGATTTTAGAAAAAGAAAATAAATTTACGCGATGAATTAATTAGGGTAGAAAAAAATTATTGATATTTTCGTTGGCTTAGCCTACCAATAATTCCAAAATTACTATCTTCAGATGGCTGACGCATAGTGCTATGATTGTTTGTGTCAGATGGCTGACGCATACATGACTTAATTAAAAGAAAAAAAATATTTATTAGGTTAAGTTATCAAGCGGGAAGATTTCAAAGTAAATTTCACGTTTCCCCCTTTCCAAATTTCACCTTTTCTTGCCTTTGTTTCTACCAAGTGAGGGTTTTCCTTTTCCTATGTCTACCACGAGTGCGAGAGCCTCCCTCTACGGGGTGAGGATTTTCTTTTTGCCTCTTTGTGCCATGACTGCGAGAGAAAATTTCTTTCTACCTCATTTCCTTGAGCATGAGCTTCAATAGCGATGAGCAATTGCTTCCCCTTTCTTTGCACGAGCTTCAATGGCACAAGTGAACCTTCAGCGAGCCACATTTCGTTCTCCCTTTCTCCATGACAACAACTTTTGAAGAAACTACAAACAATGTCGTGATTGTGAACAACGCCTTGAGTGAAAGACATCTTATGCGACAGGAGGTGATTGTGAGGCTTAGTTGGGAGGCGAAGGGGTTCACGATTTCTTTCCCACTAAAAGGATTTGTGAAGAGGTAAGTGATTGAAGCCCTTACATTGTTGATTAAACGTGATAAATGCATTGTTGACTTAGTAATCTTTTGGAACTGGTTTTTGAATTTGATATTCGTCATTAAGTAGAGATAAAGAACTATTGGGGAGCTGAAATATTGAATCTGGGGTGTGTAAGTGAGTTAGGTTTTGAATAACATTTTAAATGTATATTATTTGACTTTTGATGTCATTTTTCTCTTTGAATCAGGTGGTCCTGTGATTGGAATCATTGAGTGTTGGGGCTGATGCATGGACTTTGGATGGAGGTTAAATTTGTGTTGGCATCTACACAAGCAAGGTCAATTTTCTCTTTGGATAATAATTAACTTGTGTTTATTCATTAATGGTTGATACATTTATGTTACTCATTAGTTTTTGCTTTGGATTGATGCCAATTTTATAAAGTTATTGTTTATACATGAATGGTTGATTCATATATCTTCATCATTTACTGATTAGTTTTAACTTTGGATTAATGTAAATTTTATAAACTTTTAACTTCAAAATTTTTAGTCACTTTAAGACACCAAAATTGAAAATGTTTAGACCTGTCGCAACTAGAATCGCGACGGAACGGCTAACCAAAAAAGAAAAACGGGTTTAAAAAGAGATTTGGAGTCTCCACCATAGCTATTCTAGAAAACTATGGAAAACCATAAAAATAAAACAAGTCTGTGAAAAACCAGATTTTAGATCCAGGAGTCGGTTACGCGTAGGAAAGGTATTAGCACTCTACAACACCCGCCCGAGGGCGGTACCTTTAATTAAAAATGCAAAGTCGATGTGGTTTTCAAAACGTTATTTTTCCCCCAAAAATAATAAGACAAAAATGCTAAAAGAAACAAACAAGCCCAAAATACAAACAAAACACTAATGGATTGTGTGATCAGGAAAACTGGTGGTGTAGGAAGTAATCACTAGTGGCGTGAGTAGTGAAACATGGGGTACATGATCCTAATGATGGGAATGCACGGAGCATAAATGAGGGCCCAAAACTAACATGAGACATAGAGCGTGGGTTAACAACAATGGAGGTGTAGGAAGTAAATGACAGTCTAACCCAGAATAAACTTATATGGGTGTGAAAAACAAAACTAGGGTGCAGAGAACGAAATTGATCTGACCTAAGCCCTAAACTAAACCTAATTAATCTAACCTAATTGTGCATTAACCAAGAGGCAAGCCCTCTCCCTTTCGATGCCAAGGATCTGCTCACGGGTCACTGCCGCCAACACACCACCTTCACCTTTGCATCACCACACCACCGTGCCATGGGGATAGCTTATCGGCGGCGCCAATCGCCGCCGGAGACGTCGACCTCGTTCTTAGCGGCTCAACAACTTGTTCTCGCGCAGGCATCTAACCCCGAGAAATTGTCACCCCACTGCAACCATCCAACGACGTCGTAGGTGACACCGGTGTCCACCACGGACGTTGACGTCGAGAACCCAGAGATGTTCGACCTTCACTCTTCCTCCTCTCAGGCTCAACTCAGACGGCCTCCGCTTCAGCGCTCAGGGGCATTGTCGACAACGCTGATCAACCTTATCTCCTTCCCACTCTTTTTCATTTCTGATTGGATGTATGTGATCGGGGAAGATGAAACGTAAGAGCTTGGTTCTAGAATGGGGGTTTTGGTCCGGTGTGAATGGGGATTCCCTGTTTTTATTTTGGTTTTTTGTGCAGATTTGAGATGAAGATGGTAATGGGTATGCGTGGTAATGGAGGAAAGTGGTTTTGAGATTAGATGATGAGTATGAACGGAGGTGTTCTAATGGTCGAATGGGTGTGATTCTAGTTGTTTGCTTGTGTGTTCTGTTTGCAAGATGGAATGGTGCTGTGATGTTGAGGTGGTCCTTGTTTTCCTTTGGCTTTTATGCAGGTGAACGATGAAGATGTGGATGAACCAAAAATGCAGATAAAAAATGCAGGGGCTGAAGATGAAGGTTGGCAATGATGGAAACTGATGGTTGGGATTTGAATGGATTAAGTCGAGTGAAGGTATAACGGTTGGTGTGTGAAGGCTTGGTGGAAATCGGAACATGGAGAAGGAGAAGATTAAAGTAGTATGTTGATGGTGGCGGTGTGAATGACCGTGCATGGGTTCTACTTTTGGGTCTCCTGGTTCTCTGGTTTTGGTTATTTTGTGCAGATTGGAGGAATGGGGGATGAGGAATGAAAAAAAAAACATGTTCTGGTCACATGGATGTAAATATGCTATTGTGTATGTATTCTGGTTGTAGGTTGAAGTGGTTTGGTTCTGATCATTTTCTTTTATTCAGATGCAAGGCACAAGTATATGTAAATGGAGGTGACAACAAGTCCCATGAAATCAAGAATCAACAACCAATAGAACATAACACAATAACACATCACATTCGTTCAAGTGCATAACCAGTCACATACATTTTAACCCACATTTACGCAATCATTCAAAGATTCAAGTTGCGAACTTACCTCTTAGTGCTACTTAGTGCTACTTTCTCTCCTGCTAAGACTGCTTGTTTTTTCGGCCTCCTCGTTGCCTCTCCCGTGTTGTGGCTTTTTTTTCTTTTCCGTTCTCCTTTCAACCTTCTTGTTCTATGCTTGTTCTCCTCCCCTGCCCTTCCTTTTTTGTGTCCTCTTTTTAATCAGTCAATCTTCTTTTCTCTTCCCCAGGAGTTGTTCCCATCTTTCCATTTTTATTCATCTTCTGCATGGATATTTAAAAAATGGTGAAAGCATGCAGCCGAGACCATCTTTTTGCCACTCTACAATAGCCATACTGCCAGGACTGCTTGCCAAGGTTGCTGGTACTGCCTGCCAAGGTTGCTGGTTGACGATTGTCGTAGTGATACGCAAATACTGAAGATTTCCCCTTTCATGCAGAGACCCCAAAGTGTGTTGAAAGCAAAGAGTTGACTTTCACTAATGGGATCACCGGACCACAAATGAATTTCTTTTTGCTTTCTTTTCTTTTTTTCTCTTTTTTCATCATAATAATTCTTTTTGTGAAATTTCTAAATTATTTTTTTCTTCTTTCCCTTTTTTACACGTATTAAAAAGAAAAGAAAAGAAAATAATAATAATAATAAAGACAAACCAAAGAAATGAAGAGTAAAAAAAATAAAAATAAAAATAAAATAAAAAAATAAAAAAAGTCAAACTTTGTTTTCTGAACAAAATTGGATGATGACAGCTGCTCCTCTTTACTTAAATTTTTACTAGATAATATGAAATTTTGACCTTTCATAAAGGCACTGATTTTGTCCGGGTTTCAAAGAGGAAAGTGATTCGAACAGGTGCTATGGCTAATTCTGTGTAAAGGGTTAGGATAAGAAAAGAAAGATTTTGTCAATCCCAAGGAGAGGGTCTTGATGCGACATAGAAATCAATGGCCATTACCTCGTAGAGGACCCCGATGCAACAAAAAGGATTTAACCCTTCTTAAAAAGAGGGTCTGTATTTGGAAGGATTTGGCCAATCCCAAAGAGAGGGCCTAGGAATCAATCACCATTCTTCGAGAAAGGGTCTCGATGCGACAAAGTGGATCTGACCATTCCTAAGGAGAGGGTCACTTTAAAAAGGAGAACCTGGACTTGACCATTCCCAAGGAGAGGGTCATTTTAAGAAGGAGAACCTGGACTTGACCATTTCCAAAGAGAGGGTCATTTTAAAAAGGAGAACCTGGACTTGACCATTCCCAAGGAGAGGGTAATTTTAAAAAGGAGAACCTGGACATGATCATTTCCAAGGAGAGGGTCATTTTAAAAAGGAGAACTTGGACTTGACCATTCCCAAGGAGAGGGTCATTTTAAAAAGGAGAACCTGGACTTGACCATTCCTAAGGAGAGGGTCATTTTAAAAAAGGAGAGCCCGAAGTTCGCTTTTGATGTGCTAGTAAACACTACTTGAATGCTTATCATTGGTGAGGATGGATTCTTTGATGCATGAAGTAATGTGGTGAAGACACATGAATGCATAGATGCTTGGATGCGTGGACGAGATTCATATGAAGCTTTTGCCCCATTTGTTTGTTTGTTGTTGTTTTTTTAGAATGTGTCTTTGTTTTGGAATTAGTTGTCAATGTCGTCGTCAAACCCAAGGCATGTTTAAATCGCATTCTTTTCACTATCACCTATATGTTCAAAATACAGTGGGGATGGTGAACGATCTTGATGCACATTACAAAAGTATGAGTTTAATTTCCCCCTTTGGTCGCAACATGCAAATCATATTAGCTTGAACCCATGAATGGATGGGAATGGGAACCAATTTTGTGAGAGGTTGGACGACTGTTGCGAGTAACATTGCCATTTGTATATCCTGTGTAACAGTGGTCATGTTGATAATCAAAAGGAAATGTGCAGTGTTTGCAAGACTATCCTAGTTTCGTTGCGTTGGATAGGGTAGAGGTGTGACTTGATGAAATGGAAAGGATTGCCCCAGTTTGAATCTTTCGTCTAACTTATAGGCTGATGGGAAAATCTTCCTTCATCATCATCATTTTTCCATTTACATTTCTTCTCACTTTTTCTTTTCTTCTTCCTTTTTTTTTTCTTTCTTTTTCTTCATTCATTTTTTTTGACTTGTGTCATCAACCGCTTTCTTTTGTCCACGAGTTAAGCTTATGAGAAACGTTCTTCAATCAGTGTGGACTTTTCTTGGCTTGTAACGTGGCTAAGGGTTAGAATGGTTATGAAAGAAACAGATAAATGAAGCCCAAATGAGAGTTTACGGGTATTAATTTTGAGCAAGAATCATCTGCGAGATACTATGTACACCTTTCACTTGGAATTTTGGGGTGTCCCATCATACTTATTTTCATTTTTCTTTTCCCTTTTTCGTTTCATTCATGTCATTTGTATTGTGATCACTTTGTGACTTTCACATACATTCTCAAATTTCTTTTTCAACGATCGGTATGAACACCCCTTACGTGTTTGAGGTAACCTTACGTGTTTGAGGTAACTCTGACATGCTGATGATCCTTGTCCAGGGATACTGAAAAAAAAAATTTATTTTGGCTCAAAGAGGGTGCAAATGGATAAAGGATTTTTTTTTGGCAGGGAAAGAAGGCCACACATCATTTTAAAGTCTATCCGCCTTATTTTCGCAGGAGCTTAGCTCTAAGCCAAAATTCGACAACATCCGACTCATCCTATTTTCATTTCCCTTTTCTTCACCTTTTCTTTTCTCATATCCCCTTTGTAATTTTTTTATTATTTTATTATTTATTTATTTATTATTATTTTTTGGTCTGACGAACAACCTTATGTATTCTTCCCACACGTGGCCTTAGCCCATTGTTAGATAGGTCAACACAACAAATACTAACTCCAACAAACATTCTTGTTTATTTCCCTGGGCAATCCTTTATTTTTTAGAGGAAAGTGAATGGATTGGAGATTCAAGCGATATGAATGCAGATGTTTCAACAGGAGATGAGCACCAATTACTCTTAAAGTAACAAATCATGGAAAAACTTCCCCTTCCCCACATTTTTGTATTTTCGTTCCTCTTTTTTTTTTTTTAAATGTCATGCACTTGACAACTTTATTAACAACAAATTTCAAAGTTGATTTTTTTTTTGAAGCCCCTTTTTTTGTATTTATTATTTTTACTTCTACGACACCCTTCAGAAGCGAATATGCTCTTAGTGAATGTACCCGTGATGTCTCATTGCTTGTATATGACTTTATTCTTCTTCTTTTTTTTTCATGGGTCTGTTTATCATTCTCTTTACAAGCTCAGTGTGACATCAACAGTTTCAAATTTATGGAGAAAACCAAATGGTGTTTATTAAATAAAAACAAAGTAGAGTACAACAAGAATTGAAGGCAATGTCAATATCCTTTAGTAGCACCTCCTATCAAGGAATCATTATGCATAAAATTTTTTGACTGCGTCAGAATTGATTGGTAACGGTAACTCCTCTCTATCCATCCTTGTGAGAATTAGTGCCCCACCAGAAAATGCTTCCTTCACCACACACGGACCTTCATAATTTGGCGTCCACTTGCCCCTATGATCCTTTTGTATAGGCAAGATCTTTTTCAAGACTAGCTTGTGTAAGACCCGTGAAATTAATTAATTAAATAATTAATTAATTAATAAATTCGAGTAGAAAGAGCCTTTATGACACTAATTATTGTTTGATGTGATGTGGAAAAGTGCTAGCTCATGTGGTTGAGAGTACTTTGGTTGTGTGAAAAGACTTGGGTTCAAATCTTATGTATGCCATTTATGTGTTGTTGTTTTATTATTAATTTTAATAATATGTATGAGTATGAAATTGATATTGTAAGCTTATAATGATTGGAGTGTATCACAAAACATGACTTGGTTGGATTGGTTGTGCATTTGATATGATAATTGATGGGTTGTGGGTTCAAACTTGGTTGGGAATGAAATTTGAACTTTATTTTTTTAGTGTAGTTTTGGAGGGAATATGAGAGGGCAAAAGAAAACCTAGAAGGGGAAGCTAAGAGGGGCTGGAAATCATCCTATAATGATAATTAAATGAGACTTAAACATACCATAAAGCCTAAATTCGTTTCAGCCCTTTAACCCAATCATAAGACACATATAAAAGGAAAAATTGAGGTGGAAAAGAGGGTTTCTGCAATTATTTTCGTTTTGGCTTGAGAGGAGAGCGAAAATTGAAAGAGTGAGATGCTGAATAGGGTGTGCAAGGGCTGAGTTGGAAGAGAGAGGTGGAAGCACAGAATTTGGTGAACCAAGGAATCCTTATTCCCTTCTCAGTTTCAATCAAGAATTCAGGTTAGGGGAGATGAAATCCCATTCTTTTTGTACTATTGTGATATGTATAAAATTCTGATGGGTTTATGCCATGATATTTGAGTTATGTATGATTGAAATTAGGGGTTTGGGTGCTGTGACCATTGCTTTACAGATTTTTCAATTAAGTGTATGAATGTGGGTATTTTTTATACTGTACAGATGGTTTGTGGTTCAACTTGGGTTTTGGGAACCAAAAATTGTGCTCAAGTTATGTTTATATGATTGTGCATAGTTTCTACATTGAATGATATCATTTGTTGTGCGAATTGGGCAAGGTTGGGTGAATAGAGTGCGTGATCAGAGTTGATACCCTGCAAGTCTCGCCCAAGCGAGTCCATCTCGCCTAAGAGAGAGTTACAGAGTCTCGTTTTTGGATCTGGTTCACGTTTCTTGCCTAGGCGACCTTGGACAGGGTTGAGCGACTTAGTCTCCCGCTCAGGCGAGAGACACTCGCCCAAGCGAGGTCGCGAGGAAACCTGGATGTTTTAAGCGCGACTTCTCGCCCAGGCGAAAGGTTTTGGGGTTTTGAGCGACGAGTATGCTCGTTTAGGCGAGAATGGCTCACCTAAGCGAGGTCACGATGAGACTTGGTGATTTTGCTGATGGAATTCTCGTCAGGTGAGGATCTTTGTGTGTTGTTGGGCGACTTGAGGTGTCGCTCAGGCGAGAAGAGCTCGCCTAAGCGAGATGACGAGGTACAACCACTGTTACAAGCTCGCTCAAGCGAGGTGGGCTAGCCTAAGCGTGACCGAGGCTTTAGCTTGGGCGAACTGACACGGCTTAAGCGAGAATGGCGCGGGGTCATGTGTTTGTGCACTATTTGGACTATTTATTTGTTATTTCCTAAAGGACAGGAATTATATGCTTGTGTTTGTGGTGTTTGGGCTTGAAGGACTAAGTCCAATAGGGGTCTGGGATGTGCTTGATGGTTGGACACATGATGGGCATGGAACTGGTTGAGTTCCCGTCGGCTACTAATGGGCGAGGAGTCCTTAGTATGGTGATTACATGTGTCGAGTGCACGATGGGCAAGGAACTGTTATGTTCTCGTCGGCTACTATTGGGCGAGGAGTCCATAGTATGGTGATTGCATGCGTGCCAGGGTCCAAGTCAAGAAGGCTTGGATGATTTACTACAGACGAGGAGTCTGTAAAAAGCACTAAATTTAAATAATTAAATAATTAAATATTTAATTAATGTGAGTGAGATAAGCCTTTAAGGCCTTAAATGCTAACTTTCATGATGTGGAAAAGTACTAGCTCAAGTGGTTGAGAGTACTTTGTTTGTGTGAAAGGACTTGGGTTCGAGTCCTATGTCTTCCAATTGTATGCTATTTAATTTTTTTTATTAATTTTGAGGACATGTTCTGAATGTGATGAGTAACTTGATAGTTTTAGATGCATAACTATTGGCATGAAATGTGAATTGGTTGGATTAGTTGTGCATTTGAATTTAAATTGTGTGGTGATGGGTTCAAACCTTGGTTTGAACAAAGTACTTTCTTTTTGCTAAAATTTACTCTAGCATGGAGATGAAGACGCACGTAAACCCTAGGGTATATGGTAGGAAGCTGTTACTGTGGTGGCAGAAGAGAGCACGAGTCTGTGAGTTGGGGTAAGTTTTGAGTGAGGTTTTGGAGAGTTGAGTTGGAGGGAAGGCAAAGGAGGACATTGGTAATCAAGGGAGAGCTTGCAAGGGTCAAAGTTAAGCTCAGGAAATCCAGGTTAGGGGAGTTCTTATGGCTTGTTTTATTTCGCTAGTTTGTGAATGCATGATCTGAAGCATAATGGAATGGTGGAAATCTAATTTCTCGTGTTTGTATTTGCGTTTCTGGATTTTTCCAAAAATCGCCTGGCGGCAATTCATGAGCCGCCAGGCGACACATACATTTTTGCCCATTTTTCTGGGTTTCAGCATGAACCGGCTGGTGATCAGGGGGTGACCCGCTAGGCGACGTATACTGCGTAACCCAGTTTTGGTTGTTTTGGGTGTTTTTGGTGCCTTCTGTGATGTGCCATGATAATTTATACGCACGAACATGAATTCTATATTGTAAATGTTTGCAGGTGATATTGATATCTTGAGGGTGTGAATGTTCTGTGAAATTGGGGTTTTAGGATTCATGTTGGGATTGGGGACGAATCAGTTTGGAATTGGTAATTTATAGATGAGTCGTGGCATAAACAAATAGTGTACATAAGAAAACAGTTGTTTTGTTGTATGATGGGTGCAATGAAGTTTATGACTATATAATGGATGTTGTAATTAGGACATTTGAGTGTATTTTCGTGCTAGAAAACCTGTGCAGAACCTAGATATGTATGCACCGCCTGACGGTACAGGAACTGCCGCCAGGCGGCTCGTTGATCCAACTTGCTATGCGATTTTGTACGAAATTCGCAACCTTAGTCATTTAAATGATGAATTATCATGTATGTGATTTAAATGAAGCATGTAGTTGCAAGTGGTATGATAGGGAACTAAATAAGGTTAAGAAAAGCGAAAGTGGAAATAATGATATGATGTAGTAGATGTGTTAATTGGTTGTTTTATAAAATGAGTTATATTCCAGAAAGTTTGATATTTTGTTAGAATATGAAGTGTGATTAAGAAGATGTCATTATAGTTGAAGAGATTGTATGCTAATAGATGAGAAAAATGCCAAGTGTGATGTGTAAAGTGCAAATTCAGTTTGATCAACAGGTCCGAATGCATGAAAATCATGTCTATTAGGGGTGTAGCTAATATACCACATTGATTGAGTTATTTTTAAGAAGTGTGTGCAACATTGGTAGTTATTAATTGCATGATTAAATGGTGGATGATAATATGGAATAGAATTGTGCTTGGTGTGACATATTTGCGTTATACTTTGGTGAGTGGTATGTTTTGGGATCCTTTGGGATCTATTTAAGTGCCAAAAACCAGTAACATTGTGCTACTGGTATAGCACCCGACGGCGTGAGCGAGCCGCCAAGCGGACGAGAAACAAACCAATGACAGTGGTCACAACGCGAGCAGGGCGCCTGGCAGCGCGTGATGGATGCGCCAGGCGGTGATGACGGAGCAGGGCGCTTGGCGGTGGGGTGGTGTCCGCCCGGTGGTGATGGTGCAGTGCGGATATTGTAGGCGCGTGGCGCCTAGCGGTGTGTGATGCCTGCCAGGCGGTCTGGAGCTAAATTCTGCCTAGCGGCGTGAGATGCGTGCTAGGTGGTTTTGGTCCAGTGATGGTGCGCGTGGAATGTTTTTTACACCGCTTTACGGGATGTTCATGATGCGATGCTTTGGCTGGGGGCCCAGTTACGAGTGTATCTTGTATTGGGGTAACACGTGACCACTCTAGGTTGTAGCCTGGTGGTTTAGGAAGTCCAGTGGAGT
>Ga0214542_1002613_pt1 | contig 37152 bp, 12 predicted proteins | sample CNSS1metaG_FD_160096 | JGI IMG/M metagenome (GOLD analysis project Ga0214542, IMG submission 160096) | Root nodule microbial communities from cowpea collected in UCLA plant growth center, Los Angeles, California, USA - CNSS1 | ecosystem: Host-associated > Plants > Roots > Nodule | place: USA...
CAAATTCGGACTCTGTCACCTTAATGATGTAAGTTTACATGAGGGGGAGAAATAGAATATGTGATGAACAATATTGTATTAAAGAATACAGAATGTTGTACTCTTTTTCCTTCACTAGGTTTTTTTTTTATCCCAAAGGGTTTTTCCTAGTAAGGTTTTAACGAGGCACATTCTTTATCAATGGACACTCAAGGGGGAGTGTTATGAATTAATGATTGTCCATTGATTTGATACATTTACTCATATGATTCATTACTCTCTATGGTAAATATTTGTATTAACTAAGTTGATTTGTTTCCTTTATGGATTACATATTGTATCTATAAATAGGACTCTTCCTATGAATAATAATACACAGATGAGTTGCTTCCTATTCTCTCATTCTCTATTCTCTATTGTTTCTTCTCTATTATCTATTATTCTCTTTATTATTCACTTTATTTCATAACACATTTTAAAATGTAATTTGTATTACATATTGTCTTTCAAATTTTTATTAGAGATTATACAATATAAAATATAATTTGCATTTTGAATTAATTTTTAAATTTATATTATGAATTGTACAATCTAAAATATAAATTTTCATTTCAAATTATATAATCTAAAATATCTATGGATCATATAATCCCAAAATATAACTACAACATGGATGTAATTGAAATATTTAAAAACTATGAGAGTGCAACAAGAAAACATTGGGGGTGCAGAAAGAAACTCTCTCCACTGACCTGCTTAATGCACCGCCTGTACGAGCCCACGACAATGGCCAACTGGCCTGCATAATCCATAAAACGAAATTTGCCACATTTTAATTTTCAAGTCAGAAAAAACTCTTATTCTATTTCATAATGTTATTCTTTTATTCCATGTTTAAATCTTTAAGCCAATTGAAGTTTTCCGAATTTAACAACAATTTTCGAATTTTGACTGATCTTCTTAGATCAAATCTTGAGTTGATGGAGGAGAAATTTGTTATTAACTTTTGCTAGAATTTGTGTTTTTAACTTGAGTTATACTTACTAATGTATAATCACAATATATAAAATAAGACATACACATATTATTACTATTCAAAATTAGAACATATATAGAATATCAGTTGCTATTATATGGTATCCCCATACTAGAATGATTATAATATAGAGGCATTATATGTGTTCAAATAATTAAAAAAAAAAAAAAAACGTGAGAACATGACTTTTAATAACGGTCTGAGCCTTACACTTCTGACACCTTAAAAGAGAATATAATAGTTCTTTGTTACGAAAAACGACGTGAAGAAAGTGTCAAAAGCTAAAAGAGATGGATATTAACCTCATTGGAATTAACATTGTGGACCTATAAGTACCATGAACATGATGATCAAGACCACACTTCTGAGTTTGGGGACCTCTTTCTTATATATCCACAATCATTCACTCTTTATGTTTCCTTTTTTTCTGATATTTTCTCTTCCCCAGTTACTTCCTCCCTCTTCACCACGTGACACACTTCAGTCAAACTTGGAGATGTCACCACCAGGCTCATGTCAGCCAAGGCTCTAAAAGTTAATTAGTTAAAACGTGTTCTTGTCCTTTTCATCTAGTAATTGGTCTGAAACTATCTTAATTTTTATATGTAATAATAAGGGTTAATGATTTTTTAACATTTTTTAATGTTGTCTTTACCATTGTCTAAAACTTGTCGTTTCCGTGACAAAGAAAAAATGTATCAAAGAACATGAATTTTAAAAAACTTTGAGCATTAATAAAAAAATGTAAATATAAGTAGGTCAGAATTAAGAGCAGATTTTGTTCTGAATTACCCAATATTTTATGTGTGAGGAAGTAGAAGGAGAAGAGGATGAGGATGGAGCCGTTGGGGGTGGAGGGGCGCGGCTTCTGCAATAAAAGAATAGCGCGCCATCATTTTAACTTAACCCTTCCAACAAACTCTCGCACCACTTTACTAACACTAATGCTCGTCAATGGTTTCAACTTACAAGGAAAACTAGCCGTTACTCACTGTTTCTCGCAAACAAAGACAACCTCTGAACTCTGCATTCATTCTCTCTCTTTGTAACGCTCTCAACCGGGGCGCGCACCTACACTTCTTTATGTCGTCACGTGATCCTTCTCGTTCTCTCTCTCTCTCCTCACTACAAAAACCATCCTTCAAATGTTCTTGTCTATCTCCACATCACTTCCAACACACACACTCCCTCTTTCTGTTCCATTCATTCAAAAACATCTCTTTTAGTTATGGTAGCGGAGAAAGCCAACCTTAACTCTTGTCAGTTTTCACAACAAGTAGGTAATGCAGACCAAGTCTCTGACAAGAAGAAAGAAAGATGGAAGAAGACTCCGTCCACGGCGCACAACAACCCATGTTATTTTTTGTTTCTCCTCTGGGTGTGGACTCTTGTTCTCTCCACATGTTTGAATTCGGTTTTGTGCGAAGATGAGGGTTGGGATGGAGTGGTCGTGACGGCGTCAAACTTCTTAGCACTTCAAGCGTTCAAGCAAGAGTTGGTTGATCCCGAAGGCTTCTTGCGGAGCTGGAATGATAGTGGCTATGGAGCTTGTTCCGGAGGTTGGGTTGGTATCAAGTGTGCCAAGGGAGAGGTTATTGTAATCCAGCTTCCGTGGAAGGGATTGAGAGGGCGTATCACTGATAAAATTGGGCAGCTTCAAGGTCTTAGGAAGCTCAGTCTTCATGATAATCAAATTGGTGGTTCAATCCCTTCCACTTTTGGACTTCTTCCTAACCTTAGAGGGGTTCAGTTATTCAACAATAGGCTCACAGGTTCCATCCCTTCTTCTTTAGGTTACTGTCCTTTGCTTCAGTCTCTTGACCTCAGCAACAACTTGCTCACAGAAGCAATCCCTTATAGTCTTGCCAATTCCACCAAACTTTATTGGCTTAACTTGAGTTTTAACTCCTTCTCTGGTCCTTTACCGGCTAGCTTAACTCACTCACTTTCCCTCACATTCCTTTCTCTTCAACATAATAATCTATCCGGTCCCCTTCCTAACTCTTGGGGTGGGAATTCTAAGAATGACGAGTTCTTTAGGCTTCGAAGTTTGCTCCTAGATCATAACTTTTTCACTGGAAACGTTCCTTCTTCTTTGGGTGGCTTAAGAGAACTCAATGAAATTTCCCTTAGTAACAATAGGTTTAGTGGAGCTATACCGAATGAAATAGGAACTCTTTCTAGACTCAGGACACTAGACATTTCTAATAATGCATTGAATGGGAGCTTGCCTGCTACCCTCTCTAATTTATCCTCGCTTACACTGCTCAATGTTGAGAATAACCTCCTTGAAAATCAAATTCCTGGAACTTTAGGGAGTTTGCACAATCTTTCTGTTCTGATTTTGAGCAGAAACCAATTTAGTGGCCATATTCCTTCGAGTATTGCAAACATTTCCACTCTTAAGCAGCTTGATTTGTCACTGAATAATCTCAGTGGAGAAATTCCAGTCTCCTTTAACAGTCAACGTAGTCTTGATCTCTTCAATGTTTCTTACAATAGCCTCTCAGGTTCTGTACCCTCTCAACTTGCCAGGAAATTCAACTCAAGCTCATTTGTGGGAAATATTCAACTATGTGGATACAGCCCCTCAACACCATGTCCTTCACAAGCTCCATCAGAAGGAGTCATTGCCCCACCTCATGAAATGTCAAAACACCAACATCGTAGGAAGCTAAGAACCAAAGACATTATTCTCATAGTAGCAGGAGTTCTTCTCATAGTCCTAATCATACTTTGTTGCATCCTTCTCTTCTGTCTGATCAGAAAGAGATCAGCTTCGAAGACCGAGAATGGCAGAGGTGTAGGGAGAACTGGAACTACGAGGGCAGAAAAAGGAATCCCTCCTGTTGCTGCTGGTGATGTTGAAGCAGGTGGGGAGGCTGGAGGGAAACTAGTCCATTTTGATGGACCAATAGCTTTTACAGCTGATGATCTCTTGTGTGCAACAGCTGAGATAATGGGAAAGAGCACCTATGGAACTGTGTATAAGGCTATATTGGAGGATGGAAGTCAAGTTGCAGTAAAGAGATTGAGGGAAAAGATCGCTAGAGGTCAGAGAGAATTTGAATCAGAAGTCAGTGTTCTGGGAAAAATTAGACACCCCAATGTTTTGGCTCTGAGGGCCTATTACTTGGGACCCAAAGGGGAGAAGCTTCTGGTTTTTGATTACATGCCCAAAGGAAGTGTTGCTTCTTTCCTACACGGTAAGTTTGATATTGCAAATAGGGGAAAAAATATGTAGTTCTTTAAACATTCATTATTCGTCTTGCTATTCTGCATAATCCTTTTTAATTCAAACTTCTATTAGCAAAATTGCGGATTACTAAAATGAAACCTAATTCTGATCGTAGAATAACACAGATAACTCCAAAGTCATTTGTGTTATTAATATTGCCTACTATAAGCCAATATTTTGTTTTTCATCTTTATGCAGGTAGTGGAACTGAAACATCCATTGATTGGCAAACAAGGATGAAAATAGCACAGGGCATGGCTCGTGGCTTGTTGTACCTCCATTCCCAGGAGAACATTATACATGGAAACCTCACATCCAGCAATGTATTGCTTGATGAGAATACAAATGCTAAAATTGCAGATTTTGGTCTTTCTAGGCTGATGACAACTGCTGCTAATTCCAACGTGATAGCTACTGCTGGAGCATTGGGATACCGGGCACCTGAGCTCTCGAAGCTCAAGAAAGCCAACTCCAAAAGTGATATCTATAGCCTTGGTGTTATCTTGTTAGAACTCCTAACGAGGAAGTCACCTGGGGTGTCTATGAATGGAGTAGATTTACCTCAGTGGGTTGCCTCCATTGTCAAAGAGGAGTGGACAAATGAGGTTTTTGATGCTGACTTAATGAGAGACTCTTCAACAGTTGGCGATGAGTTGCTAAACACATTGAAACTCGCTTTGCACTGTGTTGATCCTTCTCCATCAGCACGACCAGAAGTTCATCAAGTGCTGCACCAGCTGGAAGAGATTAGACCAGAGAGATCAGTCACAGCCAGTCCTGGGGATGATTCTATAATATAGGACAAATTTTGCATTGATTTTTTTGCCTTTTAATATTAAATGTTCTACAATTCTTTCATTCTTATATTAATTTTGCCCGTTTGAATGCTCGAGTTTGTACATATCTACATACTACAATAAGGTGGCTTACCTCTGCCCCAAGTTGTGTGTAATTCTGTTTCCTTCCGCGGCACGTAATAGTTGAAATATATGCTCTCTCAGGAGCATCATTGTTGCTTCTGCAAGATTCTCTCAGCTTCTATTTTCTCCCATAAATGCATTATATTAAACGTAACTGTATTGTGGGAGAAATAAAGACTCAACATATGTGAACAATACGAATCACATCTTGAATTAAAAACCTCTAACAACTAGAACAAAAACACACCCAGCAAAAGGATCGGATAGTTAAAGAAGGTGAAACCTGTATTGGCAGCAAGAAAAAAAAAACATCCACTCTAATTCCAACTTCAAAGTTCACTCAATAAAAAACACACACTAAATCATAACATAAAAATAAGACAAAAAGGGAAATCAGTTTAAAATCACTAATTTGGCGTGTTCAAAGATTATTGATGGCATAACCTTGTATTCCCCGGAACCTTCATAGAGAATGCAGTGTTGATTGCTAGCATTGTTGCTAGGTATTCATGTTTTTATCCTGCAACATGGAGAAAAACAACTCATCAACACCAGAGAATGGTTCTGTTCATATCAGAAGATCCATCATTGTGAAATTTCCTCATGCAAATTAATATACAAGCTAAAGAACGTTACCCAAATGTTTGATCGATTTGGTGTTGAACTCTTTACTATCTGCTGCGATTTAATAGCTTCATATTGCCACATTTCTCATGTTAGTTGCTCGTATGTCTCGCACAATCAAATAGCGGTTCTTCAGTCAAACTCAATCTTTGTTCACTCATTGTTTCCCCGTGTCATGTGGAAATAAGAGATTTAATTCATGTTTAGATTTCAGTTAACAGTTTGTGTATTGAAATTCCACCCTTTTTAACTTGATCCATCATAGTGATGCGAAAGTTAGCAAGTTAGCAGGACAACGCATTATTATTATTATTATTATTATTTAATTTTGTTTATTTATATATGTTTATACTTTAAAAGCACAGTTAATCGTATGCTTATTTTTTAAATATTTAATTGAATTAATTAAAATAAATATTATATTTACATATTAATATGAGTTATGAAATTTTTTAACTGACTATACAACTTGTATGTGGTACCAATTAACTGCCTAAACCTGTTGGTTGGCTCTTGTACCACGAATATTGGGGGCCCATTGCCCGAAATGATGCTTATACAGACCAAAACTTTGTAAAGCATTATAGTGACTTTGGACCTTTTCCCGGTCCACAATTTCCAAAGACTAATGGACTTGTGAGGACTATGACTATGAAAGCCCAAAATGGACAACAAAAGTTTCTACGCCATTATAGCGACACACCACCTCTTATGTTGACACTGTAAGTAAAGACTATCACTGAAACCTAGCTAGCATGATGAGTTTGTAAACAGAAGGCCCCACTTTGAAACAGAGCAACATGATGAGTTTGTAAACTTTTTTAAATTCTCAAAATCAAGAAATTTGGCACCCATTTATAACTAACCATGAAAAAGGAAGCCAGAAATTATATATGTTTATAATATGGACGTAGGTACGTTATCGCTAAGGACATGTGGTGTAGTTCCTATTTTTGCCTTTCTTAAGAATGTGACGAGTCAGTAACAAACTCTACCAACTCTGTATAATGCAGTGTCATGATTTGTTGTTCACCTATCAAATCTCAATTTGGTTTCTCCATTGAAAAGCCTACGAATCACACCTTCATCTTTTGCTTCACACGCTTTCCTTCTAACGCTTTGTCTCACAACCAACCAAAGCTAATACCTTTTAGTGCCTTGCCTCATCCCATCATTCATCAATCAACCCAATTTACACACAACATTCACACTGTACCCTCTTACACAGATTAGCTCAGACTCAAACCATTGCATCATTCCTTCTCATCTAAGATTTCTATATTTTCTATTACATCATCCGATAGGGACACTAAATATCCTACACCGCTCCAACTTTGTCCCCGTTTTCACCACTCCTTACTGTTGAACATCCTCACACAGTTATCAAATCTGAATTCTCCTTTCAATTTTTCTAAAAAAGTTAATTTTTTATGTTTAGGGAATTTCAAAGTATTGTAAGTGTGAAAGTTTGAGATCTATGATGTGAATTCGTCTTATCCATATGCATGAAGGATCAATTGATGGAGTCAAACAACAAACAGGTCGTTAACTATAACAAACCAAATTCTCCTAGGTATTGTCAAACATTTGAATAACTGTGAGGTATGAGATTAGTTGAAGATGTGGCATTTATATGGTCACCTAATGTTCCTCAAAAATCAAAACGATGTGTACCTGGTACACACAAGTACGTATCTTTGTGAGTATGACATTCTTGTGTGCCTGTAATTCTTCGCAGATGTCATCCACTCATAAAAGAAAATTAATTAAATCGTGTTGGGTGACGGGTCACCTAATTTATCAGTTTATGCTTCCGATATATTGTTCATAAGTATCTCTAACTAAGTTCTTGTTAGATGCAATCAAATCACTTTAGTTAGTTATAGTTCTTTTATTTTGTTTGCTACAATGATTATTATTAGTCTACGGCACTTGAATATATATCTCCATCAAAGTTAGTAGCCTAAAGGTATAAGAATTGGCGAATAACAACACTAGACAGTTTTACCAGACAAAAAAAAAAGAAAGAGGGTGACCTACAATGAGTTAGAGCTTCACGACCACCACCCTTTGACTTCAACAAGGCTAAAAAATCAACAATATTGAAGAAGGAATAATAAAACTGTAAAGTATAGGTCATGCATATATTAAAAAAAAGTCGCTCTGTTCAGCAGTGAAGGCCTTCGTGCACGGTTTAGGGCTACAATTTTTAGGGGATACTAATGTATATACATATATTTAATTAAAAGTCAATATATAATGATTGTTAGTGTTGTATATGATTTTACTAGAAAAAATTTAAAAGATAAAAACCTGTAAACAAAAATATTAATGGGTCAGTCTATTGTTTCGAAAAACAAATGAAAAGAGGAGGAGTGCTTGACATTAAAAAATTATATATAGAAATAATATAGTTTTGTAAATCGATTATTGCATACACTTTTATTAGTTGCAGAAAGATTGCAAAGTGATATGGACGTGGAATTTAATTCAAAAGTTAAATTCATAGGAAAATGGTCATAATGAAAATATAATTGAACACTTATATAATATCAATTTTTTTTATCAGTAAAGAATGAATTAAAATTAAAAGAGCACTTAAGGGGTGCTCTAACCCTTATACAAAAAGTTATCCTGTATACAATGATGCACTAGTTTGGCATCATAACACTAGCTAAACACATATCTGTGAAACCCAAAAAATGACAATGGAAAACTACTTGAAATCCTCAAAGTATACCGAAAATATGCATGATATGAAATTCTAAGTTGTTTCCTTACACCAGCCCAGAAGCGCATATTCATTATTGTTATCCAAGCTCCTACAACTGTTTCTTTGCTACACTTCCCCTATATATTCCACTGCATCTTTAGGAAACAACTTCTGACATAGTGTAGAATGTGCAATTGTGAGTCAAGATAACTATTATATTCTCATACAAACATCCTTCTTCCTCATCAGTTCATAGACATAGATGTGTCTTTCATTTGATCCCACAATTGGATTTCAACCAACTGGTACTATTAACTTTGCAATACAATGGTTCCTTCCTCTATAATTCCTGTATTTGTTCACCTGGCACACTTGAACACATAGCAGTTACCATATCAAAGAGATTTTAAACAAGTATACGGATATAAACACCAATCACTATATGAGAATTTTACACTTGGAATTTTGTGTTTCATCCAAACCCAGGCCATGACTTGGGCAAGAGCAAAAAGCTCAATAGGATCTACTTTACTTTGTTTGAATATTACCCCATTCCTGTATTTCCAAATTTCCCCTATAATTGTTAATCACATTCCATGTCATACTATAATATCAAATATTGAGTTAGACGCATAAACAATTTTATTATTTGTAAAAATCCTTTTTTCTTTTAACTAAAATAAAACTCTAAGTCTTAAAAAACTTAGCATGTCTCCTAATATATCAAATTATTAATACTCCATAAAAATATAATAATATGATCTTAATAAAATGTGTAAATCAATAAATACAATAGTACTATTTAAAAATATTGTAAATTAAATTTATATTAAGAAACAAATAGTGTTCATTTGTTTAATGCTAATATAATTTTATTAATATGTTTTTAAATAATTTAAAAGTTAATAATTTTCGTTTTGTACATTTAAAAATGTTTAAAATGTAATAAATATGACCGGATTCTTTATGCAATAACAATAATAATGATAAAAATAATGTAAATTTGGACTGATAAAGAGTGGCACAATATTTAATTGTGTACTTGTTACTTAACTTATTTCTTGAGCAATAAAATATACTCTTCTCCACAAATCACGAGCATTCCTTAGATGAAAAGAAAGTGCACTTTAGGCCGTTTACTACACTAAATTATATGTAGTTGTCTGCAGGTAATTTGCAAGAATTTAATTGACTAGCAAAGCAAAGAAAAAAAGTGAAAATGCTTTTTGTTTTGGCCTTTTTGAAAGGTTATATATACTTTTATGACAAATGGAATGGATGGATGGTAAATGGAAGAAATTATTATGTAGTAATCCTTACGAGTTAGTGAGTCTGGTTAGGTTTTTTATAGATTACAATTTTTTGATTATTTATAATATACAAATTGATTGAGATTATAAATATGTAACATAACTTAATCATATGTAATAATTTTTCAGTTAAAAGGAGTTTGTTAACCTCGTTAAGTTCCTGTTTCTGTAATAAGTCAAATAAACATCAACAAAGGCAAGTTTTAATTCATAGCAAGAGTTGTGCAAGGAATTGGAAAAATATAGCCCATTACATCATAGTCACACATGTTTGAAAACAGTTATATAGATTTTACTTTGAGAATGAATGGGAGTTAGAGAAAGTTGTGGTTAAAACGTCTTATTATTTATTAAGAGAACAAAGATATGGACATAATTATGTTTCAGAAAAATCAAATCTGAAGACTTCTGAAGTAAGCATAATTAACTAGCGGGTGCAACAACTCCTACAGTTTGTTTGTTTCAACCAAGTTAAGTTTCATTCTAGATTCTGACCTCGACAAATTTAACCTAATCACCCAACCTCATTCAACTTTATCTCTTTCTCTCCCCTCTAATCCACCCTATAAAACCACCCTCTCCCACTCTTACACTTCCATTGCAACCTTAACTTACACCATTCATATTCACACCAAGCTCTTCACTACTCGCCCAAAGATGACCATTCTCGACAACCACTACTCCTCCATCTTCTTAGCCACCATTTTCCTTCTCTTAACTTCAGCATTGTCTGCAGCAAATGCAAAAATTCACGCGCATGAGTTTGTTGTATGTGTTCTCTTCTCTCACTCTTTTTCTCTTCTTTCTTTGGACTAAAATCTTCTTCCTTTTTACTCCTTTCTCGTAAGATAATAACTTCCTTGCTGGTTGTCGTGGAATAGGTTGAAGCAACTCCAGTGAAGAGGCTGTGCAAAACACACAATGCCATCACCGTGAACGGCCAATTCCCCGGCCCAACGTTGGAAATCAACAACGGAGACACTTTGGTCGTGAAAGTCACAAACAAAGCTCGTTACAATGTGACCATTCATTGGTACGATATTAACCAAGCAAAATATTTGCATGGTGGTGTGACAGGAACATGAAATCTATAAAATTAAACAAGGAGTTTAATGAACATTAATTCACTTTCAGGCACGGTGTTAGGCAGATGAGAACAGGATGGGCAGATGGACCAGAATTTGTGACTCAGTGCCCCATTCGTCCTGGAGGAAGTTACACCTACCGTTTTACCGTACAGGGACAAGAAGGAACACTTTGGTGGCATGCTCATAGCTCCTGGCTTAGAGCCACCGTTTATGGTGCTTTAATCATTCGTCCCAGGGAAGGACAGCTCTACCCTTTCCCCAAGCCAAACCACGACACACCCATTCTTCTTGGTACGTAATCACTTCTCCCTTTTAAATATTTACATTGATGAAAAGAACAAGACAGGAGCATAGGTACAATATATAGAGTTTGTGTTGTGGTGTCTTTTGTTGTCTTGCTTCTGCACAAAGATTGAAGGGTGATAGTGATGATGGTGATCAGGGGAATGGTGGGACGCAAACCCTATTGATGTGGTGAGACAGGCCACACGAACTGGAGGAGCTCCTAATGTCTCTGATGCATACACCATCAATGGTCAACCTGGTGATCTTTACAAGTGCTCAACCAAAGGTTTGAATTCTCTTCTTGATTTTTATTACGTTCAACATGTCACATGTCTTTTTGAATAACTTTACTTTGTAAAAAGATTTCACAATTAAACCAGAAAGTAGTCGTGAAAAAGAGAAGCTCTTAGGACAATGACGTGTGATATCAAATTATTAAAGATGTCAATTATTTAAGAAAACTAGTCAACAATAGGGTTGTCTTCCGGTAGGGCGTCTACTTGATGACCTTTTTTACTTTTTGTTCTCCTTTAAAGACAAAGTGTCTCCCCAAACCAAAAAGAAAGACAATTTTTAAATAAAAATAGTTCAAAAATTGTAATTTTTAAAGATAAAATATTTTTATACTCAGTCTCAGATACAGTCCATTACATTGTTTTATTGTTTGAATTTAATATGACTGGAAATACAGATACTACCACTGTTCCGATTCATGCTGGAGAAACAAACCTTCTACGTGTCATCAATGCTGCACTCAATCAACCTCTCTTCTTTACCGTCGCAAACCACAAACTTACGGTCGTTGGCGCCGACGCCTCCTACCTCAAACCCTTCACCACCAAAGTCCTCATGTTGGGACCCGGCCAAACCACTGATGTCCTCATTACCGCCGACCAACCACCATCTCGCTACTACATGGCGGCGCGTGCATACCAATCTGCTCAAAACGCTGCGTTTGACAACACCACCACCACCGCAATATTGGAATACAAATCACCTCACCATGGTAACCATGCTCAGCATCATCGTTCTAAAGGTGTGAAGAGCAAAACGAGACCTATAATGCCTCCACTCCCTGCTTACAACGACACAAACACCGTCACTGCTTTCAGCAGAAGCTTCAGAAGCCCCAGAAGAGTTGAGGTCCCCACTGAAATCGATCAAAGCCTTTTCTTCACCGTGGGCTTAGGACTCAACAAGTGCCCTAAAAACTTCAAACCAAATAGGTGTCAGGTATTGCACTATTAACCTAATTCACTTATCGTAAAACATCAGAATCAGAGATTCTTAGCAGGTTTGGAAAACGTATTAATTTTTGTTCCACTTCCCATGGCAGGGACCCAATGGGACGAGGTTCACTGCGAGCATGAACAACGTTTCTTTCGTGCTACCCAACAACGTTTCCATCTTGCAGGCTCAGTACCTCGGAATCCCGGGAGTGTTCACGACCGATTTTCCGGGGAAGCCGCCGGTGAAGTTCGATTACACCGGCAACGTGAGCCGTTCATTGTGGCAACCTATTCCCGGGACTAAGGCTCACAAGTTGAAGTTTGGGTCGAGGGTTGAGATTGTGTTGCAGGATACTAGCATTGTTACTCCTGAGAACCACCCTATCCATCTCCATGGCTATGATTTCTACATTGTTGCAGAGGGGTTCGGGAACTTCGACCCCAAGAAAGATAGGGCGAAATTCAACCTTGTTGATCCTCCTTTGAGGAACACAGTGGCTGTCCCTGTAAATGGATGGGCAGTTATTAGATTTGTTGCTGATAATCCAGGTATATAAACACGTCAAAAGAGTACATTTAGCACTAACAATAAAAAAAAGATTTTTTTAACTTCATTTAATAATCTCATTTATGCAAGAAGCAATGATTTTGGACTTGTTTTGGCATGATGTAATAATGTGTGTATTTATGAATCGTAGGTGCATGGCTTATGCATTGTCACTTGGACGTCCACATAGGGTGGGGTTTGGCGACGGTGTTGTTGGTGGAGAACGGTGTTGGGAAATTGCAGTCCATAGAGCCTCCTCCGGTGGATCTTCCTCTTTGTTAGGATAATCATCCACTAAAGAAAGAACGGAGTGATACCAGTTTTTGTTAGTTTCAAAGTTTGGTTAATGTTTCCCTGCATTTTGGGAGGCTTTTGTTTTTTGTTTTGATTTCATTGCTTTTGCTTTGCTTTAATTGTACCTTCTTTTTCTATAGAGATAAATTGGGTTTGAAACTTAGGGAGGGATGGTGATGCGGTTTCAACGCAAATATACCATCTCAATAGCCATAAGCCCCACTCATTTTACAAGCAGATTTGCTAGTTTTGAAGATAATATAAGCCCTGGATTTTTTTTGTTACAAGTCTTCGTCTTTTGCTCTTTATTCAAACTACTCAGTTGAAAAACCAATTGAATGTTGACATGTTTTAATGATTACTTTCAAAACCTTCTGCCATCATAAACTAATATAAATTTTCGCATTAACCAACACAATATAGTGCATAAAACGGAATGCATTTCATATATATATAATTAAAATCTTTTGCGTTAAAAAGGTGAATATTAAGCTGAAATCAGTTTTATATTTTGGTTATTAATATATTTTGTGAATTAAAAATCTCTACTTCACGTGGACTTTCAATAATAATTTTGGTTATTTTTTATTTTATTTGTCTCTTATTGTTTTGAGTAATTACTATTTGACTCTCGCTTTTTTTTACTATCCCTTATGATAATAAAATATTATATTTAAGTAATAAAACTAAATACAAATCAAATTTTAATATAAAATAACAATTTTATATTTTTAATTAAATGATAGTATAAATTATGATATTTCTGAACCTAATCATGGTCATTAGTTAGGTCTTTCTTCCTGCACCTCCAAGCATTTCTTCTGTATCTTTAAAATTTCTTTAAATTCTCAAAAAATCCTTTAACCATTTAAGAAAACTCACAGACATCACACTTCCAAAATTACTTTCGAAAAAAAAAACATTACTGGAAGTCAATTTCCGGAAATCAAAAAATTAATTTTATTTTAAATATTTTTTATTTTTTTAAAATTTATGTTTTTTACCTTTTATTTTATTTTATTTTTTAAAACACGTATTAAAAATATTAAAAATTATAAAATATATAAATTTAAAAATAATTATTTTAGAAAATAAAAAATAAGTAAAAAAAATGCTAAATGAAAATGAAAAATAATTTAAATAAAAATAATAAAACTTTAAATTTAAAAAAATGAATATATATATATATATATATATATATATATATATATATTAGTTAAAGTTTTACTATTCTAATTTAAATTATTTTTTTTTTTTATTTTTATTTTTAATTTTATTAATAAAATATTATTATAATTATTTTATTTATATATTTCATCTGTATAATATTTTATATTTTATTTGAATTTTTAATTTTATTTAAAATTTAAATATTTAATTTTAATCAAATTTTTAAATTTTTTTCAATTATATATCTTTTTATATTTTTAAATTTAAATTTATTTTTATATAATTTATTAAAACGTTAATAAAAATAAAAAAGAATTAAAAAATCATATTTAAAATAATATATATATATATAATAAAATTTTAAAAAAACGAAATATATATATATATATATATATATATATATATATAATATTATTTTAATTTTACTTATATTTATATTTATATTTATTTTTCAGTATATTAAATAAAAATAAAATTATATATAGATATTAATATTTTTTTAAAATATAATAAGAAATATGAAAACATAAAAAGAAATAAAATAATAAATAATAAACTAAAAAAACAATTAAAAGTTAGAAAACATAAATTTTAAAAAGAATTAAAAATATTTAAAATAAAATTAATTTTTTGACTTACGGAAGTTGATTTCCATAATGTTTTTTGACTTCCGATAGTCGATTTCCGGTGATACATTTTGACTTCCAGAAGTCGACTTCCGGTGATATATTTTAACTTTCGGAAGCCATATATTTTAACTTCCGAAAGTCGACATAATTTTGGGGGTGTGATGTCTGCGAATTTCCTTAAATGGTCAAAGAATTTTTTGAGAATTTAAATAAATTTTGGAGGTGTAGAAAAAATTTTGGAAATACAGGAAGAAAGACCCTCATTAGTTTTTACGTGACCTCTGAATGCTCCATGCGGTTGATCTTGCTTGATTCTGTTTTGGGCCTTTAGCCCATTTTGTTAAAAAATATATATATATATATATATATAGCTGTGTTCTCTAACTGTTGCAAGAGACAAGCCAGCAATGAATTATAGATTGTAACCAAACATTCTTCATTTTGATGACTAATATGATGGTTGGAGTATTATGGATATTTCTGATGTCAAAAAGGAAAATATAATGTTGAGTGTAGATCAGAAACAATACAACCCAATCAGGTGCACATTAATAACAAGGAGTTATTAAGTCTTAAAAAATGTTAAAAGGAAAAAAGAGAGAGTAGAAATCTATATATGATATAAATTTAAATTTTAATATGCAACCAAGAAACATGGTCATCTCCCTTAAAAAATATTCATTTATAATACATTCTTTTTCTAGTTTATTTTTTTATGAAAATAGTGCAATTTGAACACCAATTTATTGATTTGGAATAAAATGTTTAAAAGTTACAAATTTAAGCAAGTTGTAATTGTAGGTTAACGACCTTATTATCAACCACCCCGTTTTTAAGAAGCCGTCTTTTTAATGACTGATTATTTGTATTTTAAATAAATTAATTATTTGTAAATGTATAAATAAAAATACTTATATTATTTACTAAAATTTTATGATTTATGTTTTTAAATTACAATAGTATTATTTTTTTTAAATAGGTATTTAATTATTTTAAGACATATAAAATAGTCAGTTGTAATAATTATCTATATAAATAATAATAAACAATAACGGTTATATAAGAGGTTCTTCTTTTTGTATATATATTTTATTTTATTTTTCTTTTTACTTTCTAAATAATCATCTTTTTAAACTAAAACAATTATTATACATTTTTATTTTTTACGGAATATTCTTTTTTTTAATTTAAATTTTTTTTATTTAACATTTTTTTAAAATTAATCACTTTTTTAAATTAAAATAATTATCTACAATAAAAATTACTTATCTACAAAAAAGTTATAAAAACTATTTGTATTTATATATAAACACTTTACTTCCCTTCAATATTAGATGATCAAATTTAGATAGTACTATAACTTATTTTAACTTTGTTTTTCCCTTTTAATTTACATCAATAATTCCTAATTAATGACATAAATAACTTTAACTTACATATTAATAATTTTTTAAAATTATTTAAAATATTACTTATCCCTTTCCCATATTTTAGACGTATTTTAACATACTTACCATAATTTATTTCAACTTGATTACTTCGTTAAATTACATAAACAAAATTCGCTATTATGAAATAATCAATCTAAATCCTAATTAAAGAAATTATTCAACATTTATCTCGTAGAAAACAACTACGTACATCTTAAAAATAATATCTAAACATTTTGTTTAACTGTCACTGTTAAACTTAGAAATATATAAGTCGTAAAATTTAAAAAAAAATTGAAATATATAAGTTGTAAAATTTTAAAAAAATTTGGAATGATTATTTTTTAAAATGTCACTGTTAAAATTAGAAATATATAAGTTGCTTTAGATTCATAAATGATTAATTTATTAAAAAAAAAGGTAAAAAAAAATATTGGAATGACAACTTCGTAAAAAAAAAAGTGAGATTTTATCGTCATAATGAAGACTTCAACGTAAAAGAAAAACAAGAATGTTAATTAAACGAGGAATTCATCGATCAAATTAATGGGTCTTTATCAAAATCCATAATTTTGTAGAATTTTACCCAAATCGTAACATATATTACAAAAAAACAATATTTTCTCCAAAAAGAACCAATTTACAGGCTCACGGAGATACGAAAAAGGAAAGGGTAGAAATCCAAAGTCCTCCTATGGATCAATGCTTTCTCTCAACCAAGAGAAAGAAAATTGTGTGAAAAAAAAAACAATTAATAAAGCACATTGACATAAACAAGAACCCTAAAAACTCAAACCACTACGAAAGACGTGACGACCTGAATTTCGCATTTGTTTTACCCTTTTGACTCCACATTTCATCACCAACACAGGAGTTTTTCCTTCACAAAACTCATTTGATGCCAACATATCCCCCAAAATTCCCAACTGGTCCGAATTGTCCATTAAATTTGACATTTCTTCTTCCCTAAAATCCCCCATATTATGTTGCTTCCCCACCATCACTAGGTCATAGTCATTCTCCATTTCCCTAATAGCTTCCAACACTTGTATGCAATCTTCCACCGCAACCTCATGGTAAACAACGTTAACAACATCAAAACTATAATCCCTCTTCGCCAAAAACTCATCTATTAAACTCTCGTCCAACGTGCTCTCTAACGCATCCTCTTCATTTTGCACCTCTCCAAATATCACAAACCCCGAATCTCCTTTCCTAGGCAAAACAAACCGGATCAAGGTCACGCGCGTGTTCGCGCGTTCCAACATTCGAATTCCCAACGCCAGTGCTTCTCTATCGTCTTCTCCGCCGACGAAGAAGACACCCACATGAAAAGACAAGTTGTAGTTACTCATACTCAGCACCGACAATCTGTCCACAAGAATCCCCAACGTGCCCTTTGAGTAAGTAGCAAAATTTGCGTTGAGCTCACGGAAGATGGTGCACACGTGGATTCCTAGACTCTGATCATTCTGATGAAATGGAATAATGAGGAGATGCACCGAGTTATCTTCCGCGAGGTTACAGACCGCTTCGTACATGCTTTTGTAGGGTGCAACGTTGACGTATGAAAGAACAGTTACAGGACCACTTGAGTTTTCGGAGTAGTTCTCGAATGCACGCAAAATGCGGTTGGTGTTGGGGTAGTTGACGGACAGAGATTTTCTGTTGTTTTTGTTCATGGGAAGAAGAATGGGCGTGCTTTTCCCGGAAAGCTCAATGAGATGGATCACGAAGAGGCAAATGGGGCTTTCTCTGGTTGGGTTGCATGACTCTGTTAGGGCAATCATGCTATGCACGTGTTGATCCGTGTGCACGCACGAAACGATGTTGAAGTCTGTGTCTGCTTTGAAGTTTTGGATTGTTCTCACACGACCTTCATGTACTGTTGGTGTTATGCACACGCGACAGTGCCTGTACAAGAATTTGATCGAAGGTACGCAAAATATTGTGATTAACACCACGTACATCACCGCTACACTGTATACTTCTAAATCAATTACCTGCAAAAAGGAACCTCATAATATAACATGTTACAAAGTAGTATATTAAAAACACATGTTATCTTAATTGAGGAACAGAAAGAAAAAGAAAGTAGTATATTACCCCGAGTTTGTTCATTCTACTGTAAAAAATGAGTTCCACTACACCCTTGACGTTCAATATGAGCCCTAGCACAACGCCATGTTTGGGCTTAATTTTATAAGAGGGAGAAATAAGTGCACATGTAAGCACCTTTACGACGCATCCCAAAAATAAGATTCCCTGTACTGTTAGAGCCACATCCCAATGGTCATGAATTCCAGACAAATCTGTTCTTTTGCCTACATACATGTAGAAGAAAGGCATAAAAAGCTCAGAGACTATCAATTCAACCCTCTCTATAATTGTTGTAGCCACTGGGGGTCCATTTGGCAGAATAAAACCAAAGAGAAGAGGTCCCACGATGAAGAATAGCCCCAAGCTGTCGCTAATGGCTGCCATAACAAGTGGCCCCAGAAGTAGCATCACAACGTATGCTTCTTTCATTGATTCTCCGGGTTGTGTTTTTTCAACAACAATGTTCACCAATGGTCTCACAATAAACACACACACCACACCGAACCCGCATACACCTGCCAATAACACAACTATAAATTCAGCGCTCAAGTTTGAGTTGAACTGGAGCTCCATCGTAGACCATTGCAATATCTCGCTGATCATGGCAGCAGACAAAGCGATTTGGCCCAGTTCCGTGGCCAAGATGTTGAGTTCCATCAGGGTTTCTGATATAACAGCGAAACTGCTCAGGGTGAAGACGTTGGGGAAGTTGTATATCGACACTTTGTTTTCTTCTCTGTTCGCGCTATGGGGCGAATACAAATACAACATAGTCGATGTCACGAAGAAGGAAGCGAAGAAGGGAAACACGCCGAATCGCCAACATCGTTTCGCTGCTTTTAATGTTGTCAATACATCCATTTTCAGACTTGTTAGGAACACACAGTAAATTGTTCCTATTTTGGCCAACGTATTCATAATCAAAGCTTGTTTTAGCGGAAACAAAGTCCCAAGGAATGCTTCGTTGTGCCCGAAGCACGTTGGCCCCATCAGAACTCCCGCCTGTAAACTTTTATTTCTCGTCAATCTCTCTCAACCAGACACTCAAACTTTCATGCATGCATTACAGTAATTAAAATTTAGCAAACGAAAGTATGAGAAAAAGGAAAAGAGAGAGAAAACTTACGATGATTGAGCATACGAATTTAGGTGTATGTATTGCCTTGAGGAGAAAATGCAACAGTTTTGAGAGTGAAACGAGTATGATGACTTGACACAATGTGATAGGAATCACAAAATCCAATGGATTATCGCCAATCCACATGCCTAAAGAGGCTATAGTTCTGTCACTGTTTAGACATACCACCAAATTACCAGTGCTCGTATCATTATATACAGTGGTTATGGAATTCTGCTTCATTATATGTTTCTACCAACCAATTCGTTGACAAGAACAAAGGTTTTCCCTCGTGTGTGTGTTTGTGTTTGCAAACACAAACACAAACAAACACGTGAGAGGCAGAACAGAACAGAACAGAGAGGAGAGAAACATATATAAATTCTTAAAATGTTTCAATTAAATTGACAGATAAAACATTTATATTTAGACTATGACTTGGAAAAATTAGGGAAATATGAGCTGCGACTATGGTGTTATAGTTGTTACAACTGCGAAAATTTTATAAGTGGACACCTATTTATGACAGGACAATTATTTCACAACCAATTGTTTTAATATTTTAATTATATATTTTTTTTTTTAACTTCAAGTATTAATATATGTTAAAATATACTTTCAAAAAGATGCATTATGGGTGGCAATAATAACTTTAAGCATGTAAATATTTAGCGTGAACAGAGAGTTGTGGTATCACAGAACAAAATGGTTGTGTAGCACAAATGGTTCCAGTGGCAGGTGTAATCAAGAAAAAAATTAATTACAAAACCTAACTTCGTGTAACGAATTGCGGTTGTAAGGATCCATATGAAACTAAACCACACGGCAAACAGCTAATAGTTAATGACAAATTTTAATAGAAAAATGCACTTACCCCTCTATAATAATATAATAATATGTATTACAATTTAAGTTAAAAATTTAAATAAATATAATTAAAATATTACTATTTTAAGTTATCTCGTAAAGTATTTTATTTATCAAATTTGAATTTTTTTTACTTAATTTTTCTGTATTATTTCTCGTTTGTGTTTAGTTTTTAACACTCAACACAACATAAAAAATTCCAATACAATACAAGAAAATTTTTAAATAGTAATCAATGGTAATGTTTAAGTTATCTAGTAAAGTATTTTATTTATTAAATATCAAAATATATCAAATTTGAATTTTTTTATTAAGTTTTTCTATGTTGTTTATTGCTTGTACTTTCAAAATACAATAATAACCACAAATTTTAAAATTTTAAAGTATTAAAATAGTATATTTTAAATTTTCAGCGCAACACAAAAAATTCCAATATAAAAACTGACCTTCAAAATATAATCACCTATTTTAATTTGTGTGCGTCACCCAAACTGTTTTGGTATGGAAAAGGATTCCCCCAGCCCAGCAAGGAATGCATGGTATTCAAAAAGATTTTTACAAACGATTACATGTACTACTGAACTTATTAATAGAGAATTATTTTGACCACAAAATATAAATTAAAATCTAAAAATACAAGCATTAAAATAGTAGTCTTGTAATTTCAAAAAATAAAATGTTTGATTCATATAATATTTCTTTATTTGTGACTTATAAATATCTAATTAACATTAATTGAAAATAAAACTACTCTTATTTTTTAAATACTTAGTGAACAAAAAGGAAATAACATTTTATTAATTTACTATGTCTAGTATAGTTGAAAATTGGAATAATATTACTATTTAAAAGAAAAAATGGAAAAAAAATTATGAAACTCAAAAAAGTCTTTATAATATAGCACAGAGAACATTGAAAGAGTTGTTGTTTAAGTTATAACATGTGTTGCATCGATACTTCAATTTGGATCACATATATGTGTGTGATATGTATTCATGTTTGATATTTTAGGATACTTATCAATAAAATATCTAATTTATAAATGTTGTAGTGCACTGCAAGAAAATATTTGATAATCACCAATTTTATTGACAAAAAATAATTAGTCCAACTTCGAGTTGGGCTGACCTGGTTAGACTTCAATCTGGCTGACTCGTTTAGACCTTCAACTTGAAGACACTCGTCTTGACTTTTTGTCCGACAAGACTCGACTCTATTTTCAACTCGAAGTGAAGATCGAGACCTATGATTTTTTTTTCTCCTAACCGATGAGTAGTTCTACAACTTGACAAAATTTAATTTCTTTAATTTTAAGGAAATTTTAAATTCTACTATTTTTTATTTAAAATACTTTCTTAAAATTTCATAATTTCAGTTTCTTTTTAATTTTCTCATTCTCATTCAAACAAGTGATTTTTCCTCAAAAAATTTTAAATTATCCATATAAATTAATTACTTTCTTAAATTGTCTTATCCAAAAACATAAATTCTTTTCTATGTCAAGATATATTACTAAAATGAATATGCAAGACATCAATTAGGAAAAGCAATGAAAAAAAAACAGTAGAGTTGGTAATTATAATAATTATTTTTAATATCTTTTTTTATATTTTTTGTTTATTTTATTCAATTTATGACCTCTCTTAATAAAAGATCTAATCAAGTTTTCAATTTAAAAAATATAGAATTAAAACTCTTTCAAGGTTCAATATGCAATAATATAACTTTTTAATGATTGAAGTATTAATAAAAATATCAATTAATTTCTTCAATTTAAAAATTGAATATTTACATATATATTTATTTATTAACTATTAAGTCGAAATATATATTTAGATGTATGCCTAAATGCATGCACAATTATTTTCCAATAGAATATGTGTAAACGAGTACTACTTTAAAGGTTGAAAACCATAGGGGTACTAAAACATTCCTTACTCCATACAAAAAATAAAACGAAATATATATTTACACTTTCCCAGAAAAATAGTTTTCTGATTCTAACACCTAAAATTATTTCGAAAATATAGTATTATTCAGCAGTTGTAAAACTTTTTTGAGATAAATTAGTTGAATGTACTTTATCGATCTTTTTAGCATTTCGCCTTACCCCTCCACACTGTGTGACCAGAACCGGAATCATCCCAAGGCAAAACTCCCGCGACGACAGCATATCCCCCAATATTCCCAAAACGGCTGCGTTTTCTATGAGTGTTCCCATTTGCTCTGAATTCAGATACCCATCGTTGTGTCTTTTTCCCACAATCACAAGGTCATAGTTTCCTTCCAAACTGTGAACTGCGTCCAAAACCTCAACCCCATCCTCCACCTTAATCTCGAACCAAGAAACGTTACCGCTACCATATTTCAAGCTCTTGAACTCATCAATTAAACTATCGTCCATCATCAGATCCTCCTCTTCCTGTTCACGCTCCTCTCTCGTCAAAACAATTTTATTACCGTACCCTCGATTCATCACCACGAACCGGAACAACGACACCCTCGTTGACGCACGTTCCACCATCCGAATCCCCAAAGCCAACGCTTCCCTGTCGTCGGACCCACCTATGAAGAATATCCCCACGTGGAAAAACATCTGGGTGCTGCACGCGCTCAGCCGGGAGTGCTTGTCCACCAGAATCCCCAACGTGCATGGAGCTTGCGCTTGAAAGCTGGCGTTCATTTTGCGGATGGATGCTGCCACGTGGTGCACGAGATGCACATTGTCGTTTTCGGGTAAGGGGATGATGATGAAAGGCACCAACTTGTCCTGCGCGAGGTTGCAGATGGCATCGTGCATGCTCTTGTAGGGTGCGACGTTGACGTAGGGGAGAACCGTGACGGGTCCACTTGAGTTGTTAGAGTAGTTTTCGAAGGCTCGCATGATGTGGTTGGTGTTGGGATAATTAACGGACAGAGATTTTAGTCTGTAGTTTATGGGAACGAGAATGGGTGCGCTTTTTCCTAGAAGCTCGATGAGGTGTATGGCGTAGAGGCATATGGGACTCTCTACCATAGGGTTGCACACTTCGATGAAAGCAGTTGCGCAACGCACGTTCTCTTCGTTGTGTACGCAACAAATGATGCGAAACTCTGTGTCTCTTGGAATGCTTTGGATGGTTCTGACATGGCCTTCGTATAAGCTTGCTGTCTGTAGGACTCGTGGCCGATGCTTGTACAGTAAGCTGATCAAGGGTGTAACGATCGCCGTGATAAACACCACACAGAACACCAGTTGACTGAATGTTGCCTCATCCAACATCTACAAAAGCTCAGAAAAACATAGATGAAAATTTAGGTCAAGCAAATTGCTTAGTAAACTAATAAAATAATAGAAAAACAACCTTGAATTTCTTGAGTCTAAAGAAACCTATGAGTTGAGTTAGTCCCTTGATGTTCAAGGTGAGGCCAAGCAATGTGCCATATCTAGGCTTAATGTTGTAGGTTAGAGAAACCAAAATACATGCTACCAACTTGGCCAAGTCTCCGATGATGAAGACAGACTGCAGAGTCAAAAACAAGCGCCAATCCCCGAGTGCAGACAAATCGGTCATCATTCCCACGTACATGAAGAAGAAGGGTAGGAGAAACTGGGCGATGAGAACCTCACACTTCTCCACAAGTGTTGTGCCCAAGGGTGGTCCACTGGGTATGACCAAGCCAAAAAGCAACGGCCCTATGAGACTGGTTACTCCCAGGGCGTCTCCCAAAACGGAGACGAGCAGAACCGTGAGAAGAATGAAGACGATGTAGGACTCCTTGACCGGTTTTCCCACGGGGGTTATCCGGACAATGAGCTTCATGGTGGGTCGCAGGACGAAATAGACGAAAGACAAGAATAGGGACCAGCTTCCCAACAAGTTGATTGAATGTTTGAGGTCATCAGATTGTTCGGTGAAGCTGTGGAGGAGGAGCAATAGGCATTGTATGTTGTCGTTGATCATGGAGGAAGAGAGAGCGATCTGGCCGAGCTCTGTGGCTATGAGATTGAGTTCGATCAACGCATCGGAGATGACGGGGAAGTTGCTCATGGCCATTGAAAAACTTATTGCGTTGCGTGAATTGTCTATGTAGGAAGGAGATATATTAGGGGCATAGAAGACGCTTAAGAGTGCGTCCAGGACTAAAAATGAAACGAAGAAGGGTATTACTCCGAGTAGCCAATTGCTTTTTGCGGCTCTCACAGTCATGAGTACGTCCATTTTCAGTGACAATAAGAACAGGGAATATGTGACTCCTAATATGCAAGCAAACATTAGCACCGATGCTTGTCTTTCTGGGAATAGAGCACTCATATACGCCTTGTTGCGCCCCAGAAATGTTGGGCCCAAAATAATCCCACCCTGCACATTTCATAATCACACAACAAAATCATAGTTATGCAAACATTACTATACTCATTTCGAAGGAAAATCGTTGAAGCTTACCAGAAGGTTGCAGCTGAATTTTGGTGTTCGTAGAGGCCTGAGAAGAAAGAAGAGCGTTCTAGAGATTATGTTGAAGGTGAAGAGTTGGCACAACGTCACTGGAAGCACAAACCCGAATGGATAATCCCCAATGAAAACGCCATAAGACCCTACGTTTCTATCGTTTCGGACACAAACATGCCCCTGCCCTTGCGAATCCCAATAACTGATGAATGTTTTATTGCCTAGTTCTGGATTCTCCATTATCTATCAGTATTTGATGAGGCAAACCCAATACAATTGCTGCAGCAGAGAAAAAACTGATGCAGATGGGATACGGAAATGGAGATTAATTTCGTAAAATCTGCCTCCACACCTGCGATACGGAAATCGACCTACACATTACTACAATAATAGCATTGCAACTTGATATTTTTGTCCAAACTAAACAATATATATATCGTAGCCACGAATGTTACTCTCAAATGTTGCAATTTTAGCAAAATATAATATCTATATATGGATTCAGAGTTTCCACTTACCTACCACTAAAATTAAATCAACTGTTTCGTTTATAATCTAACCGATTGAAGGATGTCGTAACAATGGTCAACCAAGTCAAATTTTAATTAGGTTATTTAATTATTGTAATGTTTATACGTGAATGCACGAATCCCTCTGATGCAATCCCATCGAGTAGGACCTTTTGTCTGGGAAATCTGTGGTTAGCATCAACAACAAATTACCAAATTGTAGGGCTGGGAAAAAATCTGATTCCATCAAATTGTTCTAATTTTAATCTGATTTGATCTATTAAAAATCTATTTTTTTTAAAAAAAATAATATTTTAACTCACTTTTTCTATTTACTTCTAACTTTATTGCTTCAATCATTATTAGATTATTTTTTTTTATTCTTTTTAATAATATGATAATCTAATGATAATTGAAGTAATGAATTAAAAATAAATTAAAAAATAGATTAAAATATCATTCTCGTTGGAAAATCCATATTTCCAATTTTAATCGGCAGCTATCATCACTACAAGACATTCTTCAAACTGTCGTTGCGAGGAAGAAATTCCGCATAATTTGCACCTTCTCTCATAAATGTTTTACACTCACCGTGGTGTAATGGACATGATTTTGAAAATGAGGAAAAATTCCTAAAAATATATATTTTAAAATAATTTTTATTTGTATGATAACTTTTCTTGTTTATTTTATATTTTTAATCTCATCAAATTTGTCTCCTCGTAGAAAATTTTAAAAGTAATCTTTCTCCTATTTAAGGACTTTAAAGAATAGTTATATTATTTAATACATTAAAAATAGATAGTTAGAAATTATATATATATATATATATATATATATATATATATATATACAGAAGCTATTTTTAATATAGTTCGTAACATTTAAATCTTTAAGTTATTCCCAGTTATATAATTTCTAATTGCAAATTAAATACTGCATGTTTAGGACTCGTTTTCTTATTTTATTTTACAGAAATAAAATCCTTATGGAATAAAGATTTTTAATCAAATTTAATATTTTCAATGTTTATATTTTATGAACCCTTAAATTAATTTTCATAAAAATCTAAAAGTTTTTTTTTACATCAGAAAAATAAAAAAGTTGACGAACCAAAGAGTCATATAACAACTAGTTCTTATTTATTATAAATGAATTTATTAAATTTTCAATTAATTAAAAAACTTTAGGATTATATATATTAAAAAAAATTGTTTTCAAAACTATTTAAATACTGAGCTTAATTTTAATATAAATATGTCAGACAAAAAAAACGATTATCTAATAACGCATTATTGCTGACATAATTTATAAAATAATTAATAAAATTCAATATATCGTAAAAAGTAAGATAAAATTAACACCTTACTATTACTATAATACAGTTGTTTGCGATGACCAAGGTTAATAGGGGCAGGTGGGATCACGGCTCCCCTCCTCAAATTTTTATTGATTTTTTTTACATCATTTAATTTTTTTTTTTAAATTATACTGGCTTAAACATAGGTATTATTGTGTCTGTGTGTATGCATTTTTTGAATATGTATGATATAATATTAGTAGTTGATGATATTGTAATATTATTAAGGTAATAAACAAAATAAAATTATATTTATCAAAAATAAAGTGAAATGTATGAAGAAAATATGAGAAAATAATTGTTGATGAATAGGAGAAAAAAGAAGAAGAAAATAAGTAAATAGTTTTATAAAAACTTGTAAAAGTAAGAGTTAGTTTTTAAAAATTTAACAAATAATTACATTGTAAAGGATAAAGTTAGAATTATGAAATGTAGATAAAAAAGAAGGAATCCTCTTTATATATAACTAGCGAACACACAGGCGTTGTCGCCCATGTGAATTCGCATTTTTTAATTTTCAAGAAATTTAAGATCAATAATAAATATATAATTTTTAAAATAGTTGTTAAATATAAAATTAAAAAAAATGATATGTAAAAAGAAAAATTAAATAATGATTTAAGACAAAAGAGATTTCAAAAGAGATTTGTAGAAAAATGATTAAAAGTAAATTATTTATAAAATAATTAATTTTTAAAATAACTAAGGGTAAAACGAGTATTATGAAATGTGGATTAATTTTTAAAATAATTAAGGGTAAAACGGGTATTATGAAATGTGGACACAAAAAGATGAATTCCCTATATTGTTATAGATTTATATATAATTATAGATAAATTTTTTATTTTTTTTAAATTAAGTAATATTATATTAAAAATTAATGAAAACTAAATTAATTATTTTTTTATTTTATAGAGTACAATAATAAATAATAAAACATAAAATTAAATATATAAAGAAATGAAATTATTAAAATATTTTTTATTTTCTCTCTCACTGTTTTTTAAGTTTCTTATATGTATTTTTCATGTTTACTTTTTTTTTGTTACTCAAAAAAAGTTAGACAGAAACTCATCATTTATATCATCATTTTTCATGTCTTCTCTTTCATTTTTAAATAAATAAAAAATGTAATTTTTTCTTGTCTGACTTAATAGTTAAATATTTGTTTAAAATTTAGAACTATTTTTTATCTCATGACTTTTTTTATATTCAGTTTTTATTAATATAAAAGAAGAAACAATGTAGTATGTAATTTTTCATAGTGGATTTTTAATTTAACTTGATTATCATAATTATTTCTAGTAATTACTTCTCTTAACTTTTGATTAGATTATGATAAAATATTTTTTAGTCTTAAACTTCTTTTTTAAAATAGAAGAAGAAGCAATGTACTATGTAATTTTTCATAATCGATTTTTAATTGTAACTTGATTATTATAATTTTTTTAGTAATTATGTCTCTTAACTTTTGATTAGATTATGATAAATTATTTTTTAGTCTTAAACTTCTTTTTTAAATAGGTATATTGATGAAAAATAAAATAATAAATTTATTTTTTAAAATTGATAGAGAAAACTATCAGTGAAGATGAAAACATGATAATATGATTACTCATCACATAACAATGAAATTAAAGCTTGTGAAGACTTTTTGAATCAAATTTACATTAATAAAATGGAAGATGAATATTTTGCAAATAATATGGTTATTTGTATCGAAAAAAGTTAACTGAAATATCTAATTATGATTCAATTACCATGAGTTCAAAAATATGAAAAACGATGGACATTTCTTTATGTGTGTGTGTGTGTTGAATTAGTCACAATAATATTAAATATATAAATTTTGAGTATATTATTTGTTTATAAAAGTGAATTTGAGAGAATGAATTTAAGTAGATTTGAAAGGAAAGAGAGGTGAAAGTTTAGTTTGGATTAAGAAAAATATTACAAGATTTGAAAATAAGTATGAAGAAAGTTTATGAAAATTAGTGACTGATGTGATGGATATAATAATAAATTAAAAATAATAATATAATTGATAAAAATATAAGATTACTATTTTACCCTTACATATATAAAAGTAATTAAACTTAAATTATAAAAAATGTAAATTATATTATAATGAAATGTAAGTCATTATTTAAACCAAAATATTAAGATTGATAAAAATATATTAAACTAAAATATAATTTTTAGAAATTAAGATAAAAATATATAATGTATTCTTTAAATTTTAGCACATTAAAATATATTTTTTTATGCTAGCCGCGGGCCAGCCTGTGAAGACTGCGGGCTTATGCGGGTCAAGCTGTGACGGGCTTGCAGGGTTCAACTTCTTAGTCTATCCCGCATATTTTGTGCGGGTTTACGGACCGGCCCGCCAAGCCAGACCCTAATTGGCACCCCTAATTCTCTTTTACAATATATTAATAGAAAATAGAATCAAACGCAGCTACTTAATCTCATATATCAGTAGTGGATGTATGTATTTCTAGATAGTTCTTACATTGAAAATCAAACCATTTTTATATTTTTATATTACATAGTTGGAGACCACCTCACTTGATTACCCTTATAACTATTTTTATCCTCTCATAAATACTAATGAATTTGTCAATGAATGTCTTATCCTAACTGTCATGAAATTCAAATTGGCCTATTATTGCATTACCAAGGCTATTTAATGCATCAGTTTCTTGCCTATATGCCAAGATGTGTGCCACCTTGCCTGGCTGAGATATATTGGTCCTTGACCCATCTTTCAAACTCACCTACTATAGGTCAAACTAGTCTGGATTCTCCCTATGCATACACACAAACCAAAATTTAGAGACCAAAATAATTAATAATTATATTGACCAAGCTGTATGTGAATTAGTCTCTAAATTGTTATCTACCATTAATTATTAATGTTTAGCTACTTATTATTATTAATTTTGAATTAGTCTTTAATTTTAAATTAGAAACTATTTCAGACACTATTCTTTTATTAATTAAAATTTTGATAATTAATGTGAGAGACCAATTTAGATTTTAATTCTCACATCAATTAATTTTTTTTATAATAAAAAATATTTTAGATATCAATAATTTTTAGTTTATTAAATAAAATATAAATTAGTAAATGTAGTGATTAATTTTTTTTGAATTAATTGTTATTTAATAATCACTTGACTCACGAGTTTTTTTTTAATTCTTATGATAAAACTTTTAATGTTTAAAATTTGAGAAACTTTACTAAGTTCACATTAAGTAAAGACTTTGAGAAGTTGGATGATAAATTGATAATTCAATATTTTCATCATATTCATATTTATAGTATGACATACACAATGTATTCTTTAAATTTTAGCACATTAAAATATATTTTTTATGCTGGTCACGGGCCAGCCCGGGCGGGTTGTGGGCTTATGCGGGTCAGGCTGTGATGGGCTTACGAGTTCAACTTCCAGGCCTGCCCTACATATTTTGTGTGGGCCTACGGACCGGTCCGCCAGGCTAGGCCCTAATTGCCACCCCTAATTCTCGATTACGAACGGCAACTACTTAATCTCAAATATCAGTAGTGAATGTATGTATCTCTAGATGGTTCTTACCTTGGAGATCGAACCACTTTTATATTTTTATATTACATAGCTGGAGACCACCTCACTTGATTATCCTTAGAACTGTTTTTATCCTCTCATAAATACTAATGAATTTTCCAATGAATGTCTTATCCTAACTGTCATGAAATTCAAATTGGCCTATTGCATTACCCAGGCTATTTAATGCATCTGTTTCTTGCCCATATGCCAAGATGTGTGCCACCTTGCCTGGCTGAGATATACTGGTCCTTGACCCATCTTTCAAACCCACCTAGTAGTTTCCTTAGGTCAAACTGGTCTGGATTCTCCCTATACACACAAACCAAAATTTAGAGACCAAAATAATTAATAATTATATTGACCAAGTTGTCTGTTAATTAGTCTCTAAATATTTATCTAACATTAATTATTAATGTTTTAGCTACTTATTATTATTAATTTTGAATTAGTCTTTAATTTTATATTAGAAACTATTTCAGACACTATTCTTTTATTAATTAAAATTTTGATAGTTAATGTGAGAGACCAATTTAGATTTTAATTTCACATCAATTAATTTTTTTTATAATAGAAATTATTTTAGATATCAATAATTTTTAGTTTATTTAAATAAAATCTAAATTAGTAAATGTAGTGATTAATTTTTTTTTAATTAATTGTTATTTAATTTTTTTTTTTGTAATGTATTAAGAAAAAATGAATCGAATACATATCAAATATTTACTAAAATATCCATAAAAAAAATCGAACTCGATTACTTTTATGATATGGTAGTTCGTGATGTTTAACCTTTAGTTTTTTTACTATTTTTTCTTTGTTAGGTGGCGGAGAATTCCCCTGTGAATATGCTGAGCTCCGCGTTATAAGAAGTTGAATAAGATCCGTGAATAAAATTTTTCAAAATATCAAATATACAAACATATTGACGCATTTATTTTCTTCATAATAAAAATGAGTGATTATAAAATTCATAATACTACTTTCATGATTTTCACGTAAATTCATCTTCCTCTAATATTCAAAAGGAACCACTTTAAAATAGATTCACCTTAGATACATAATAGTACCAATGGTGGATATGTATTTTTTTTGTTTATTTATATCTTCACTGAAATTAAATAGAAAAAATAAATGTTAACAATCGACTGTTTCATAAAAAAAAAACAGTGAAAATAAAAAATAACAACATATACACTTTTTTTTATAGATGAACTAACATACGTCTTTTTCTTTCATGGAACTTAAATCATGTTTAGGTATTTCAAATTTCAATATGAAATAAATTTGAATCAAAATATGTTCATATCATAATGAGTTAAAATCAAAATATACGTTTGTAAAGAAATATGTATAAAAAACGAAATAAATTAAGATATTTAAGTGTATTTATTTAAAATAAATCTCTAGAGTTTCTTATTTTGAATTTGAATTTAAACTTAATTTTAAATGAAAATATATATTAGTGTTATTAATCAAATTGAAAAAGTGTTATATATAATCTCGCATTATCAATTAGAATTTTTAAATCAACTTGATTTACCAGAACTAAATATTTAATAACTAATTATCAGTGTATTTTCAGCATTAACCATTCGATTGTATATTTTTTTTTTCGGAGTATCTGATTTTGCACTTTAATTTTATAAAATAATTAATAAAATTCAATATATCGTAAAAAGTAAGATAAAATTAACAGCTTACTATTACTATAATACAGTTGTTTGCGGTGGCCGAGGTTAGTTGGGGCAGGTGGGGTCACGGCTCCCCTCCTCAATTTTTTTTGAATTTTTTTACATCATTTAATTTTTTTTTTAATTATACTGACTTAAACATAGATATTATTGTGTATGTGTGTATATATTTTTTGAATATGTATGATATAATATTAGTAGTTGATGATATTGTAATATTATTAAGTTAATAAATAAAATAAAATTATATTTATCAAAAATAAAGTGAAATGTATGGAGAAAATATGAGCAATGTACTGAGAAAATATAAAAAATTGTATATTCATTTTTTATTAGTATAGAAAAAGAAGCAATGTACTATGTAATTTTTCATTGTCAATTTTTAATTATAACTCTATTATCATAATTTTTTTAGTAATCATGTCTCTTAACTTTTGATTAAATTATGATAAATTATTTTTTTATCTTAAACTTTTTTTTTTAAATAGAAGAAGAAGCAATGTACTATGTAATTTTTCATAGTCCATTTTTAATTGTAACTTGATTATCATAATTTTTTTTAGTAATTATGTCTCTTAACTTTTGATTAGATTATGATAAAATATTTTAGTCTTAAACTTCTTTTTTAAATAGGTATATTGATGAAAAATAAAAGAATAAATTTATTTTTTAAAATTGATAGAAAAAACTATCAATGAAGATGAAAACATGATAATATGATTACTCATCACATCAGAATGAAATGAAAGTTTGTGAAGACTTTTTGAATCAAATTCACATTAATAAAATGGAAGATTAATATTTTGCAAATAATATGGTTATTTGCATCGAAAAAAGTTAACTGAAAAATATAATTATGATTTAATTACCATGAATTCAAAAATATAAAAAAACGATGGACATTCCTTTATATATATATATATATATATATATGTGTGTGTGTGTGTGTGTGTGTGTGTGATATATTTATAGTGGTGTAAAATATATTTAAAATTAAAATCTAATTAATTAAAATTTGTTATAAAAGTGATAAGTAAAAACTAAAAGAAACACAAGGATAAAATAGTAATTGTATGGAGAATGAATTGACCCCATTTTCCCATATCCATCCTTGCAAATCATCACAAATCAAGTGATACAACACAATATACACATGCATTTACATTCTCTGTAGGGATGGCAATGTCGGTCGGTACGACCCGTTTAGACCCGGCCTACATAAGGCCCACACATCGCAGACTGGTATGTCCCGTCCTGCACAATTTATGCGGGCTACAATCATTGGCACGCCCCACACATCACTTGGCCCATGAGTCTTTTTTTTTTTAATTCTTATGATAAAATTTTCAATGTTTAAAAATTGAGAAACTTTACAAAGTTCACAAGATTAAGTTTAGATTTTGAGGAGTTGGATGATAAATTGATAATTCAATATTTTCATAATATTCATTCATATTCATACTATGACATACACAATGGTTTCTTTAAATTTTAGCACATTAAAATATATATTTATTTATGCTGGCCGCGGACTAACCTGTGCAGGTTGCGGGCTTATGCGGGCCAAGCTGTGACGGGGTTGTGAGTTCAACTTCTAGGCTTGCTCCGCATATTTTGTGTGGGCCTACGGATCGGCCCGCAAAGGCTAGGTCCTAATTGTCACCCCTAATTCTATGTTACAGTAGATTAATATAAAATAGAAATAAACGCAACTACTTAATCTTAGATATCAATAGTGAATGTATGTATTTCTAAATGGTTCTTACCTTAAATCGAACCACTTTTATATTTTTATATTACATAGCTGGAGACCACCTCACTTGATTACCCTTAGAACTGTTTTTATCCTCTCATAAATACTAATGAATTTGATCCTCTCATAAATACTAATGAATTTGCCAATGAATGTCTTATCCTAACTGTCATGAAATTCAAATTGACCTATTATTGCATTAGGCTATTTAATGCATCAGTTTCTTGTCTATATGCCAAGATGTGTGCCACCTTGCCTAGCTGAGATATACTGGTCCTTGGCCCATCTTTCAAACCCACCTAGTAGTTTTCCTAGGTCAAACTGCTCTAGGTTCTTCCTATACACACAAACCAAAATTTAGAGACCAAATTAATTAATAATTATATTGACCAAGTTGTCTGTGAATTAGTCTTTAAATTATTATCTAACATTAGTTATTAATGTTTTAGCTACTTATTATTGTTGATTTTTATAGTTAATGTGAGAGACCAATTTAGAGTTTAATTCTCACATCAATTAATTTTTTTATAATAGAAATTATTTTAGATATCAATAATTTTTAGTTTATTAAATAAAAGCTAAAGTAGTAAATGTAGTGATTAATGTTTTTTGAATTAATTGTTATTTAATAATTTTTTTAATGTATTAAGAAAAAATGATATTAAATTAAAATATAATTTTTAGAAATTAAGATAAACTAAAATTTTGGAGATTAGTTTAAAAAAATTAAATAATAATTTCACATTACGAAACTATTTTAAATTGAGATATGGTTGCTTAAAATTAATATAAATTAAATGGGAGTAATCTTGTTACAAACATTTATATATTGATTAAAATAATTTAAATAAAATTGTCCATTTTAAAAATAGATATAAAATTTTTTATGTGATTATCAAATAATAGTCCAAAAACGTGCTAGATTTACAAATTTACAATATTTTAACAAAATGTATTTAACTAATTTAACCTAAGCATAAATGTAGTTTTTAATTAATTAAAAACTGAATAATTCACAATTTATGTAAAGCATAACTAATTACAATTAGAATTTTTATAATCAATATTATTTTCATATAGTGGTGTAAAAAGTATTTAAAATTAAAATCTAATTAATTAAAATTTGTTACAAAAGTGATAAGTAAAAAACTAAAAGAAACACAAGGATAAATTAATAATTGTATGGAGAATGAATTGACCCCATTCTCCCATATCCATCCTTGCAAATCATCACAAATCAAGTGATACAACACAATATACACATGCATTTACATTCTCTGTAGGGATGGCAATGATGGTCGGTACAACCCGTTTAGACTCGGCCTGCATAAGGCCCACACATCGCGGACTGTCTATCCCGTCCTGCACAATTTATGCGGGCTGCTGGCCCGTCCCACACATTACTTGGCCCACAGGTCTTTTTTTTTTTTTTATTTTTTTTGATAAAACTTTCAATGTTTAAAATTAGAGAAACTTTACTAACTTCACAAAATTAAGTAAAGACTTTGAGGAGTTTGATGATAAATTGATTATTCAATATTTTCATCATATTCATTCATATTCATACTATGACATACACAATATATTTTTTAAATTTTAGCACATTAAAATATATTTTTTTTATGTTGACCGCGGGCCATCCTGTGCGGGTTGCAGGCTTATGCGGGCCAGGCTGTGACGTGCTTGCGAGTTCAACTTCTAGCCTTGCCCTGCATATTTTGTTTGGGCCTACGAATTGGCCCACCATGCTAGGTCCTAATTACCACCCCTAATTTTCTGTTACAGTAGATTAATAGAAAATAGAAAAACGCAGCTACTTAATCTCAGATATCAATAGTGAATGTATGTATTTCTAGATGGTTCTTACCTTGAAAATCGAACAACTTATATATTTTTATATTACATAGCTGGAGACCACCTCACTTGATTACCATTAGAACTGTTTTTATCCTCTCATAAATACTAATGAATTTGTCAATGAATGTCTTATCCTAACTGTCATGAAATTCAAATTGACTATTTATTGCATTACCCAGACTATTTAATGCATCAGTTTCTTGCCTATATGCCAAGATGTGTGCCACCTTGCCTGGTTGAGATATACTGGTCCTTGGCACACCTTTCAAACCCACCCAGTAGTTTCCCTAGGTCAAACTGGTCTAGGTTCTCCCTATACACACAAACCAAAATTCAGAGATCAAATAATTAATAATTATATTGACCAAGTTGTATGTGAATTAGTCTTTAAATTATTATCTAACATTAGTTATTAATGTTTTAGCTACTTATTATTGTTGATTTTGAATTAGTCTTTAATTTTAAATTAGAAACTATTCCAGACACTATTCTTTTATTAGTTAAAATTTTGATAGTTAATGTTAGAGACCAATTTAGATTTTAATTCTCACACCAATTAATTTTTTATAATAGAAATTATTTTATTTATCAATAATTTTTAATTTATAAAATAAAATCTAAATTGGTAAATGTAGTGACTTTTTTTAATTAATTGTTATTTAATTTTTTTTTGTAATGTATTAAGAAAAAATGAATTGAATACATATCAAATATTTACTAAAATATCCATAAAAAAATCGAACTCGATTACTTTTATGATATGGTAGTTCGTGATGTTTAACCTTTAGTTTTTTTACTATTTTTTCTTTGTTAGGTGGCGGAGAATTCCCCTGTGAAGATGCTGAGCTCCACGTTATAAGAAGTTGAATAAGATCCGTGGATAAAATTCTTCAAAATATCAAATATACAAACATATTGACGCATTTATTTTCTTCATAATAAAAATGAGACATTATAAAATTCATAATACTACTTTCATGATTTTCACGTAAATTCATCTTCCTCTAGTATTCAAAAAGAATCACTTTAAAATAGACTCACCTTAGATACATAATAGTACCAATGGTGGATATGTATTTTTTTTGTTTATTTATATCTTCACTGAAATTAAATAGAAAGAATAAATGTTAACAATAGACTGTTTCATAAAAAGAAAAACAGTGAAAATAAAAAATAACAACATATAAACCTTTTTTTTTATAGATGAACTAACATACGTCTTTTTCTTTCATGGAACTTAAATCAAGTTTAGGTAGTTCAAATTTCAATATGAAATAAATTTGAATCAAAATATGTTCATATCATAATGAGTTAAAATCAAAATATACGTTTGTAAAGAAATATGTATAAAAAACGAAATAAATTAAGATATTTAAGTGTATT
>Ga0214542_1002614_pt1 | contig 37151 bp, 23 predicted proteins | sample CNSS1metaG_FD_160096 | JGI IMG/M metagenome (GOLD analysis project Ga0214542, IMG submission 160096) | Root nodule microbial communities from cowpea collected in UCLA plant growth center, Los Angeles, California, USA - CNSS1 | ecosystem: Host-associated > Plants > Roots > Nodule | place: USA...
CTCACAAATTGAGCACTTCAACATTCTCTTGATGGGGTTTTATCTCTTTAGCTTCTTGTTCCACTAATCTCAACATTTCAGGGGAAGGTTCCCATTCATCCTCATAATCACCTTCAATATTATCAACGGGGTGCTCAAAATTAGGGAAATCGGCATTAACATTTTCAAAACATCCATCATCATATCTGCATTTTTGAGTTTATAAAATGGATAAATAAAATGAAACAAACAAAAAACGCCAATTATAAATGATTTTATTGTCACATTGAGCATAAAGATTTAAAGATTAAAAATGGTCATCTCAAAAAGTCTTAAATCCTAAAACCGCGAGTAAAGCAAAAAACTAAAACTATTACATTTTTCCCAAATTAAACATCATTGGTAAATTTGTTATCTCCCAATTGTTCAGCTGCACGTCTGTAGGGCAAGATCGCACGAAGTTCCAACTTTCAGATCCACTTCCTCCCTCGATAGCTGATATCTGACAAGTGTTAACCCATCCAGCACTGTGGAAACTTTTCTTGATGTCACAGATTTGAATCTTCCCTATCTTTCGTTCTCGACCTTCTATGCGAGCCAAAATTCGCTCCTTCTTCTCTTCGAACAACCTTCTCTTGTCTTCTTTAGTAGGCTTGTACCCCAAACCATATCTACCCTTGTTTTCAAAGACCTCTAAGGGGAAAGTTAGCCCTTGGTTATTTTTACCAAGCCCTTTTCCATATTGGTAACCCTCTTTCAGCATAACCTTGGCCATCATGAGGGAAGCACAAGACATGTGTGGGATCATCGAAAATGGTTCAACATATGCATTCCCCACAATTTCCAGTGATTGGAAAGCTGTCTCAAAGGCTTCCTCTGCTGCTTCAATGTAATGAGATGATGAGGGCCCACTCACAAGGAGGTCCTCCTCACCTGACACTATTACCAGTTTATCACCCATTATGTATTTCAGTTTCTGGTGTAACGTTGAAGGCACCACTCCCGCAGAGTGGATCCAAGGGCGACCCAACAAGCAACTGTAAGCTGGAATAATATCCATGACTTGAAATATTATTTGAAAGATACAAGGACCGATCTGAACTGGCAACTCTATTTCTCCCATTACTTCCCTCTTGCTTCCATCGAAGGCCCTTACAATCATGGCACTCGGCTTCATGTGCATACCATCACATGGCAATTTTTCTAGCGTCGATCTTGGCATCACATTTAATGAGGAACCATTATCAATTAAAACTCTTGCCATGACATGGTCCAAACATTTCACCGATACATGCAACGCCTTATTGTGTCCTCTACCTTCAGTAGGTATCTCATCATCAGTAAAGGTGAGGTAATTATTAGTAGTGATATTGCCAACAATTCCCTCAAACTTGTCTAGGGAAATATTCTGATCCACATGAGCTTTGCTGAGTATCTTCATTAACATCTTTCTATGGGAGATTGAATGCATAAGTAACTCCAAAAGGGAAATCCGAGCAGGCATGCGTTTCAATTGTTCTACTACTTTGTACTCACTCTGTTGTATGAACTTTAAAAACTCACAAGCCTCTACATCAGATATTTCTTGCTTTTCCTCTTTTTTAGGTCCTTCTTGTGTTTGCACGTCCTTTTCTTTCAAGAGTTCTTTAGTTTCTCCTGTTGTTATTCCCTCATTGCCAACTACGTCCTTCCTTAAAAAGGGTGGTGTGAAGATACAACCACTGCTTGTCATTCCTCCTATGCCTGATATATTTTCTACAACTGGCTCCCCATCAGTTGATTGATTCTTTGTTTGTTGTCCCTCTCTTAGCACATGTATATCGTACTTCCAAGGGATCGCCTTCTCACTTTTGTATGGGAAGGGTGAAGGTGATAGGATGACAACAGATTATCTTTTCGAAGATGTTGGTGCAAGAGTGGATCTAGCGAAACGAACTATCAATGGCTTTGGTGGCGACATGACAGATTCCTCGTTGGTTTATGCAAAAACTTCTTCCTCCTTACTCCCACGCCATACTTGTACAAAATTCTTATTGATCAAATCTTGCAAAAAGTTCTCAAACCTGTTGCACGACTCGATGGAGTGTTTAGCACCTGGATGGAACCCACATGCCTCATTCAAGTTATATTCTCCTTCCAACAGTCCTGTTGTTAGCAGCGCCTCAAAAAAATCCCTTCGTGAACTCCGAATTTCACTCACATTCTTTACCAACTTGGGTCCATTGAGATCAATAGCATTTATCGAAGCATTACCATGCCCAGCGAGGGGATTGGCATCGATGTTGGGTTTATCCTCTTGAAATTTTAACCACCCTGAGTCTATTAGAGCTTGTACTTTATGTTTGAAAGACAAGCATCTCTCAGTAGAGTGTCCAATGGCTCCTCCGTGATAATCACATTTGGCATTTATATCAAAATTTTTAGGATATGGCGGTTGCAAAGGTTTCATCGGGCAAATGGCTACTAAAGCATTACGGAGTAGATCTAGCAACAACTCTGTGTAAGTCACAGGAATAGGAGTGAAATGAACAAAATTCCTTTCTTGATTCCTTCAGGGACTAGCGATTTGCCCTAAAGGCTGGTTGAGATTTGTGCTAGCCTCAGTTTTCCAAGTGTTATTTGAGGCGTGTAGCGGCTGATTGAATCCCTGTTGCGGAGATTGTGGTTGGTGGGTAGCTATTGTATGAGTCACATAAGGATGTCGATTCACCTGTCGTTGTTAATTTTGAGTGTGGGCTTGGTTTTCCCACCTTGGTACTGTGGATGTTGTGTGCACTTCTACTTCTTTCTTCTTCCCTGGATTGAAACCGGGCTTTTTAGGAGTTGTAGCTGCGAGCGGGCTATATGCAATCTTTCCATTCTTCAACCCAATCTTTATCCTTTCACCTATGATGATAATATCGGCGAAAACTGAAGATACATTCCCTACCATGTGTTCATAGAACGGTGGTTGTAACGTGCTCACAAACATTGCCATCATTTCCTTATCATGAAGAGGAGGTTCCACTTGAGCAGTAAGCTCCCTCCACCGTTGGGCATACTCTTTAAATGATTATGTATCCCTTTTGGCCATGTTCTGCAATTGCAAACGATCTGGCGCAATATCCATGTTATACTTGTACTGTTTCAGAAAAGCATCTACCAAATTCATCCAAGAGCGAATGCGAGACGCCTCCAATTGGGTGTACTAACTCAACGCTACCCCAGCCAAACTGTCTTGGAAGAAGTGGATCAACAATTTGTCATCGTAAGCATAGGCAGCCATCTTTCGACAATACATGGTTAGATGGCTTCTAGGACATGTGGTACCCTTGTACTTTTCGAACTCCGGAACCTTAAACTTGTGAGGTATTGTTACATCACGAACTAAGCTTAAACCTGCAACATCGCCAAACCCATAGTTTCCACCTCCCTCAATAGCTCGTAGTCGTTCTTCCAAAATTTCTAATTTAGTTTTGGTCCCTCAACCTTAGCGAATACGGCCTGCATAGTAGAGCGTGATTTAATCTTGTCCAAAGAGTTAACACCGATAGTGGTGTTTAAAGGCTTGGGCATTACAGTCTCTCGGGGGCCCATGAAGGTAGTTGCTTCATTCTCTTGAGTATTAATTGGGAATGAGAAGGACGCATGCTCAGTCTCTAAATATTCTCCAACAGGTGGGGTGTAACCAGATGGCAATCCGTATACTGGGAAAGTAACAGGACCGCCATGAGTGCTTTCCTCACCCTTTGCCGATGAAGCTTCTCCTGATGCCTTTAAGGACTTCAAGGCCTCCAGTATTTGACCAACTTGGTCCTTTAGTTGACTGATATCTGCTTTCACTGCCTCTTATGTTGTTTCCCAATCTTCCATATTCTTTCTATTTGCTCGCGTCCTGTAGGGATGCCTTGGTTTTGCCGTATTTGTTTTTTTATTACTTTTGCTCTATTATTATTTAAGAAAAAGAAATAATAAGAAAAAGAAAAGGAAGGAAAAACAATGCAAAACGTTTAATTTATTAAACAAAATTATATAGCTGTAAGTAAATTAACATGGAAAAGAGTCAATACAAATCCCGCCCTCTAAAAAGCTCATAAATGAAATGCAAAAGAAAGAAAATCTTAATCTCTAGCCCTAGATGTCATGCTCTTCTTTTCTTCTATTAATTTCTTGCAGTGGTCCAAAAAGGTCTCAATCTTCTTCGGAGGATTAAAGATCGGCAGTGCAGACTCAGCTTCAGATAGTAATCGTGGAATGTCTTCGATGGCTCCATTGGCCAAGGACGCCAATTGCGAAAAACTTTCCTTCCAATGTCTTATTTTCCCTTCCTGCCCCAATGTGTAGTCATTCATCTGGGCAATCATTTCTTGATATCTTTTCTCGGATTCTGCTTGATGCTGACGTTCCTCATTCATCTTCATATCATAGGTCATCATTATCTCCTTCATTTGTTGCTCCATATTATTGATCTTAATCTGGGCCTCGTGCAATCTTTTTAATGCTTCCTTCTTATCTTTCTTAACCTCCTCATACATTTGATTCTTGTAGTACTCAGATGAAGCTTTTGCATCTCTTTCTTAAGCCCTTAATGTTAACTCGACGTTGGCTGCAGCAAGATCTTGTTTAACTCTGAAGCAATGATTCCTCTCTTCCCTTAGCGTCCTAAATAGCTCTTGGTACATCCTTGTCCTTTCTTCATTATCACGCCTAAGGCCTGTACATTCTTGTTGGAGCCTTTGGAGATCATTACTTAACTCGTCATTTTTCATCTTTACTACCTCTATTTCTCCTTTCAGGATTGTCACTTCCTCAGATTCTGCTGGTTGTGGTTGTTCTGAAGGAGAGAAGTCTGACTTGAAGGGTAGCTTTATCACTTTAACTCTCTCCATAATCCATCGACTGTAAGACATCTTGTCCTTAATTATCCAAGACCTTGGATCTTCCTCCACACGCATAACCTCCTCCCAAGCACACTTAATTTGTCGAATTAAATCAAGGGAAAATCCTTCCTCATAATGAGTCCATATGGGCTGCAAAGCTCCTGGACTTGGAGTGCCCCGAATGGGATACCCATATTGTCGTTGAGCTAACATAGGATTATAATTTATGCAGCTCCTTGTGCCTATGAGAGGTACATTAGGAAAATTTCCACATGAAATGATGCGTGACCTAGATTGCCAAGGAAGGCACCATCTGATCTTTCCCCCATTCAAGCTTGCAAAAAATTGGGCCCAATCCTTTGCCCCTTTAATTTCTGGCTTGTTCAATAAAACTTCTTCAACTGGACCTTCAGCATTTGAAATGCCCTTATTAATTCTTGAGATGAACCACACGTACAACACAGGTAAACAACATAACATCTTCTTCTTCTTAAACTCATGGAAAAGGTTGAGACTTCCGTACATATCAGCCAAAACTACATTAACTGGGCTTTCTGAATGATTTTTGTAAGCCACAAACACATTAATGGCGGTGTGGTCAACGATATTCTCCATGTTAGGGAAAAGCATGGCTCCGTAGAATGTGAGAGCTAACACATCCATGAATGTTTCTCCAAAACCTTCTTCAGCCAATTGCCGCAAATGCCACTCCAAATACCCTTAAGAGATGCCTCTCGAATTGCCCCTGGTAATCATTTTACCTTCTAGCTCAGCAGGATGCATTTTCAAGATCCCTGCTAACGTGACAGTTGAGATATGTTGGTCTGAGTATCTATAGGGGACCTTGCCCTTCATTGACAAACCCAAAATATGCTCAAATTCTTCTACTGTGGGTACCAATTGAAAATCTTGGAAGGTGAAACATCTTAACGGTGGATCGTAGTATTGGGCCAAAGCTGTGAGTGGTGCAACTTGAACTTCCACTTTCAGCAAACCTAATAAGTTCCCATATTTCCTCTTGAACATATTCCTTGATATGGTCTTCATTCTTCCAGCTAACTCTCTCAAATTACTCAAATTACCCTCTGCAACTTTAATGGATAATTTTTTCTTCAAAGAAACAAAATCTAATTGCCCCCTGACTCCAGATTCCATGTTAATTTTCCTTTTCTTTTTAAACTTAAACACAACTTTATAATTTTGGACCTAAAAGTAAAGAAGCATGATGAGATGACATGGGAAAACATAAATATATGGATGCAATAATATTTCATGCACTATTTTATTACTAAATCGAAAATCAAAAGGAAAGAAAGAAAAACCCAAAAAAAATTATAAAAAATAATAATTAAATAAATAATTAAAAAAGAGATACTAATAATACTAAATAAAATGAGACGAAGAAAAAAAAATCTCCCTTTGTGCCTTATCCATTAGGTTTGGTGCCTAATGGATCTAAGGTAAAATACATGCGCTTATCAGGATGGTTTCTTAATACCTAAATATCAAGGTCACTAGAGCTATGGCCCACTTCATGGCATTTTCCACGATAGTTGGTAAACAACAAGAGGTGGGAGTACCAATGAAACAAACAAACTCTAGCTGGGGTTCTCACAATGACCACTTGGGAAGTACATCCACAATGACACTGTTACACAATCCCCTTTATTTCTAAAGTTACTCAGGCCCAGGTATAGGGTCCCACTCATGTCATGCACATAGTGTGTGTGTGAAGGGAGTATAATGCATACCCAAACCCCTTCCTGCAAATAAACAAAGAAAAGAAAAAACAGACAAATATATATAATAAAGTCATCTATCCTAGGATTCAAAAGTCAAGGATAAGAATAAGGCACTACGAACAATAAATAAATAAATAAAATAAAAATCATCCAAAATTAACAAAAATATACACAATAATAATAATAAATAATAAGAAATAAAATAAAATAAAGTAAAACAAATAAAATAAGACAAAAATAAAATAAAAATAAAATAAAATAAAATAAAATAAAAAATAAAAATAAAAAATTTGAAACAACCACATCAATTTATATATTTAATTAAATGGCCTAACTCTCTAAAGTCCCTAGTGGAATCGCCATCTGTCACAACCGAAATCGCGACGGGATGACGAACCAAAAAGACAAAATTTGTAAAAACAGAGTTCGGAGTCGCCACCATAGTTATTATAGGAAACTATGGAAAACCATAAAAAGGAACAAGGTCTACGAAAATAGAGATTGGGGGTACGGGAGTTAATTACGCGTAGGAAAGGTGTTAGCACCCTACAACGCCCATCCTAAGACGGTACCTTTAATTAAAATACAAATTGAAGTGGTCTCCTTTAAATATTTATTTAAAAAATAAAATAAAATAAATAAATCAAATATAAATAAATAAAACGAAATAAAAAATAAAAAATTAATAAATTAATAAATTAACAATAATAAATAAATAAATAAATAAAGATGACAAAGAAAAACAAAGGAAACAAAAAAGATTTTTTTGTTTTTTTGGGCCGACAAGGATTACTCTTGCTCCTACGTATCTTCATTCATAATGGAGAATCAGGGTCACGTAGTTCTTTATGAAAAAGACTTTTTGAAAACAATTTGTTCGAAGATGTTGATATCACTCTTTTTTAATATTTGAAAATTTTGTATTATTTTTTTAACAATCTTATAGAAAAGCGAAGGTATTAAGTACTAAGTCGACGCGAGCGGTCACACGAGCACTTATATATTTTAAAAGTTAAAAGGGTATTTAAATTATTTATTTGTTATTACTTCCTTTCAAAAAAAACTTTCGAAATAAGACATTGATACCCAAAAAAATTTGACTATTTCATATCCATAATTTATGAAAACATTAGGAAAATAAATAAATAAAAGATTAGGAAATAACGTTTAGGATTAAACATATTATTTTAATATGAAAAATTTTACAACCCCTAACATGAAAAAAAATGGCACAACATATTCATACAATGTCAAAACATGATATCTCTCACTTACTTACGCAACAATGTTCACAACCCAAAATAATCGACAAAACCTTAATTATAAAACTAATGAACCCCAAAAAGCATGACAATAATGTGTTTTTTTATATCAAAAGAAATAGTGAAAACATTAAGTTCAACCAAGATAAAAAAACATCTCGAGAAATACTGCATGACACAATAAAAAAAACTTTGCGAACCTGAATGGGAGATCAGACTTACAATAGCTGCGTTGGAACACTAAGAAGCACGTGGGGGTGGCAATTGAGGGTGAGTGGGTTTTTTTTATGTGCGAGGGTTAAAAGAGAATGTGTGCTTAGAGTGAGAGAGGGCTCTAGATATTTTTGAGAGAGAAAAATTCCTTCTTTTCTTCTTTTTCTAATGGGTTTATATACACAACATTATAAATCTAATGTAATCTCATAATAAAGGTTTGCTTTAACTACAATGAGTTTTAAAAGGAAAGAACTGGTCTTAAAATTATTACAAAATGAGAATCAAATCATATAGAAAACAGAGCACAAAATCAAACGTGATCAGCAAAATTAATTTTAATTAGTAAAAGAGATTTTGTTTTGAATTATATTACTACTTTCTCTATCTGGGAAAAAAAGGTGTCATAAAAATCAGAGCACAAAATCAGAGTAAATAATTCTAAATATTAGTGCATATTCTATTTCTAATTATTAGACTAACTTCTTAATCTGGAGCAGAAACGACAAAGCATAGAATGGGGGTGCGAAAACTAAATTTTAGGCTACCATTAGTTGCAAGAAAAACGGTGTGGGTGTATAGAGTATTTTGGGCTAAAATAGAAACAAAGCCTCAAAAGAAAATACATACAAGATTAAAACAAAGTTTTTTATTTATTTATTTATTTATTATTATTATTATTATCCTGTTATTATTATTATTTAGACAAAGCAAAAAAAAGACCAAAGAGAAAACTTATTTATTTTTTTATACATTTTTTTGAAAAAAACAAATTATTATTATTTATTCTATTATTTATTTAGCCAGATGAAATTGGGTGTTGACAATATCCAAAGTAGACAATTCTCAAAAAATCGGTGGCAAAATGCCTTATATGCCTCGGTTTCTGAGACCCGAAGCCAAAAAAATGGCTAATATTTCAAAAATGCGACTGGGTGTTTGATGTTTGGACTCAGGTGGCAGGAAAACCTGTGCCAAAAACACTTTCTGCCTTGGTTAAAAATTGAACCGAGCCCATAAGATTTATTTAGGGTTCAAATCACGAAAACATTGTTCCTTGTCTTCCTTGCGCCACTCTTGATCTTTTCTCTCTTTGGTCTCTCTTTAATCAGCGTCCACCAGGCTATTCTGGTGCACGCTGCCACTACTCCGACGAGCTTCTACGGTGCCTCGGTCCCAACCACCGTCGCGCAACCACATTCTCCCAAGGGGTTAGTCGAAAATGCAAAAAATGACGTGTTCCCTTTTTTTTTGCGTTTTGTATAATTTTTTTACAATTTGGGTTATTGTTTTATGTTTTGTTGATGTTTTTTATTATTTTTTCATTTCTTATGCTATTTTATACAGTCTCTTGTGTTTTTTATTGTCTTTTGTAGCTATCGAAAACGTGGGCATCGTTGCATTGCATCAGCTTCCATTGTCATTCGTTTATGACGCGCTCCCAGGTTCCTGTTTCTAATATTAGCCTATGATTTTATAGTCTGTTATTTATTTTTTTTATGTTATATATATATATATATATATATATATATATATGTATATATATATATATATGGTTAATTATTTGCTTAAATATGTTGTTTAATTTTTTATAGTGTGAGTTAGCCTTAGTTTCTCGTTTGAGATTCAATACGAAAATTATGTATTGTCCCCGAGTTTTGTTTTTGAAGAAGTTATATTTCTTAAAAAATTAATAGAAGGAGATACAATACTAATAATTTATATGTATTGAATCTTGAATTGTTCGGTTGGACAATTTAAGAAGATTAATCATTTTCTAATAGTTTATTAGTGCATAAAATATTTTAATATACATATCCTAAAATTCATGAATATTTGTCAACAATGTTTTTTATTGATCTTCAAGTGCACATTTGATTGTGGTTAATAATCACTTTCATTTCGTGTATTTTGAAGAACAATGTGAAATGCTTGCAAAATTTCGTGAAATTTAATACGTGTTTTTTAAAATTAATATGTAGCAATAAAATAAAGAAATAGAATATTCTAAATGGGATAAGTCATACCTTGATTACACAAGCGACAAGAGCATTCATTAAAAGATTACTGAAACTGTTCATGCAATTTCAGTATATATACGTATGGATTGAGATTGGATTAATTCACCACGCATCAGTTCTGAGTATAAGAAAGGAGTAGAAGAATTTATACAATTTGCACAACGTTATGAGGGTAGAAGTGATGATGATGTGATGTTTAGATGCCCTTTGAATGGGGAAAAATTGAATGCAACTGAAGTACAGAACATCTTATTTATGATGGTTTCCTTAGAAGTTATACAATATGGACATGGCACGATGAATTAATAGACTTTCCAAATGTTTCCCAAATTAAACATCTTGTCGATTCCACCATGGAAGAGCGACGAGAAGAGCAACTAGAAGAATACAATTTGGAGGACATGATACAAAATGTTGGTGCAGAAGCTTTTGCTCAAGTGCATGTGTATGAGACGATGTCTACTAATGCGAAAACTCTGTTGTGTGTCGGTTAAACTAATTTCACACAATTGTCAATGGTTTCAAGACTTGTGAATTTGAAAGCGACCAATGGGTGGACGAATAAAAGTTTCACAGAATTGTTGGTGCTCTTGAATGAAATGCTTCCCGAGGGAAGTACTCTACCTACTCGAACTTATGACACCAAAAAAGTTCTTTGTCCGATGGGTATAGAGTATAAAAGGATACATGCATGTCCTAATGATTGTATATTATATAGGAAAGAATTTGAAGATTTGAAGAAATGTCCAAAGTATGGGTTATCATGATACAAGCAGAAAAGAAATAGTGAAGATAGTGGTCAAATAGAAAAGGAAGGATTTGCTTTGAAAGTAGTCTGGTACCATCCAATTGTGCCTTGACTTAAGCGTTTGTTTGCAAATCCAAAAGATGCTAAAAACCTTAGATGACATGCAACTGAGAAAAGATGTGATGGACTACTTCGTCATCCAGCTGATTCAATGCAATGGAAAAATATTGATAAGAAATTTCCCAAGTTTAGTAAAAAATGTAGAAATGTTTGATTTGGCTTAGCTATCGATGGAAGAAATCCATTTGGTATTTTAAGTATCGACCATAGTTGTTGACCCGTTATATTATTCATTTACAACTTATCTCTTAGACTGTTCATGAAGATAAAATACATGATGTTGTCTATGATGATATCTGGTCTTAGACAGTCTGAAAATGACATATATGTATAACTCAATCCACTAGTTGAAGACTTGAAGTTTTTGTGGGTTAATGGGGTTGAAGTATTTGATGCTATTAGTTTTGAAACTTTCATGATGCATGTAATGTTATTTTGCACCATTAATGACTTTCCAATGGACATCAAGAGAATGATGAAGCACCAATTCCATTGACTAACCTTCAAATTCATGAAAATGTTAATAAAGTACATCATGTATTTAGGAAAACATCTAAGAAGTCATCTGCATCGAGCCCTTGGAAGAAAAAATCAATATTCTTTGATCTTCCATATTGGTCAAAGTTACAAGTTAAGCATTGCATAGATGTCATGCATGTAAAGAGGAATATGTGTGATAGCTTGACTAGTACATTACTTAACATTCAGGGAAAGACAAAAGATGAAGTAAATGCTCGTTTTTGATTTGGTTGAAATGAAGATCTAAGAAGACTTGGCACCAAGGGAGGTTAGTAAGCGTACTTAGTTGTCCTTGGCATGTTACACTATGTCCAGACAAGAGAAGATAAGGATTTGATTATGTTTAAAGAGTGTCAAGGTACCTCAAGGATACTCTCAAATATTCAGAGTTTAGTGTCCATGCAAGACTTGAAGCTTGTTGGCCTAAAGTCTCACGATTGCCACATCTTAATGCAAAAATTGTAACTTGTAGCTATTCGTAGAATTTTATCCAAAAGTGTTAGATAAACTATAATGCGTTTGAGTGCATATTTCTCTTCAATTTGTAGCAGAGTCATTTATCCTTTCAAGTGAGATGAAGTTCAAGCAGAGATTCTTATCATCTCGTGTCAGCTTGAGATGATTTTCCCTCCATCATTTTTTGACATCATGGTGCCTTTACTTGTTCATTTGGTAAGAGAAATCAAGTTTTGTGGACCAGTATACTTAAGATGGATGTATCACATTGAACGTTACCTGAAGATTTTGAATGAGTGTGTGAAAAATCAATAATCGTCTAGAAGCTTCAATAATCGAAAGGTATATTGCTGAAGAAAGTATCAAGTTTTTTACATATTACATAACAAAAGCAAAACCAATAGGAGTTCCTTAGAAATCATGGTTGAATAGGTGTTCTATAAGTAACAACATCTAAGGTGTGAATGTGGTTAGCAAAGATAGCGAAGAGTTATTGTAAGCACACCTATACATATTAAACAACATAGAAGAGGTGATCCCTTACTTATCTATATAGAAAGCCATTATGAAAGAGAACAAACCAAAACAATAAGAGAAATGGCAATTGATGGAGCATAACAAAAAATTCATCCCTTGGTTTAAATTTGAGGTTTTGAAAGATTCACAATCTTCTAAGACTTTGATGTGGTTAGCGAATGGGTTGAAATTAGATGTCATCTGTTGTACAAGTTATGAAATTAATAATTGCACATTCTATACGAAGTCTTTGGATGATAAAAGCACAATACAAAATAATGGAGTCAGTCTTGAAGCTGAGTCACTACAATTTTATACACCTAAAGATCAAAATCTTGTATTTGGATCAATGACATACTATGCTGTAATACAAGAGATATGAGTGGTTGATTATACCATATTTACTATTCCACTGTTCAAATGTAATTGAGTTGACAATAAGAGTGGTGTCAAAATGGATGAATCAGGAATGACTCTAGTTGGTTTTCGAAAGGTGGGTTATCGAGACAAGCCATTTATCATGGCACAACAAGCATATCAAGTTTTTCATGTTAAAAATTCCGCGTTTGAACATTGGTTTGTCGCTCTTCATGGAAAAAAAATTGATGTTAATGAAAAAAATATGAGTAATCTTAATATTGTTGACATCCATCCATTTAAAAGAATGATAAATGTTGATGAAGTCCCTCTAGTTAATTCGAGAAGATCACGATAAGGGAATATACATATAACCAATCCATAACTTTATGTATGAATTTCATGTTGTAAAAATTTACGTGTTTTGTTAAATAATGTTTTATATATGATTTTATATGTTGGTTATTAAAGTTTTGTGATGTTTTCATTTCACAGATATATGGTTGAACATCATAATTTACCAGAGGATGAAGCACCCACTAAGAGACGCATCAGAGGAACCACTAGGTTGAGACAAAACTTAATTAGAAGAGTTAATGGTCAGAAAACACCTATCGATATTGATGTCAACACTAGTATAGCTACAGGTCCTAATGCAGAAGTCTTCAAAATCTATTTAGGAATGTTGTCACGAGAGAGAATATCAATCCTTACTTCATCTTTTGATCATGTGACTAAAGTGGATTTATTGGTAACTAATATTAATGTTATTGACCTTATAGTTTGATTTTATTGATAATTTGTTAAATATTATTGATGACATGTTCTATATTGCAACTAACATTTGATATTCCAAATGTGGCGATGCTTAAACACAAATGTTTGTATTGGTGGCTGAGAAATTTCGTGAATTTAAGACCAAGTTGACATCTAGGTATGTCTTTGGAGCTAAAAAGAATAAAAATCCATTACCGAAATACACATGGATTGATGATAAGAACTGACATCAATTTCTTAAGCTTCAGACATGTGAGAGATGACATGTATGTTTATTTGAAATCATCAATTTCTCAATTGATAATTGTGTACAATTTGAACTAATTCACAAAGTGGATTTTATATGTTACAGTAAAAGAGAAAAAAGGCTCAAAGTATAAGTGTTCAAAATGAAAACCCACAAATATTGTTTGTGGTGGGTATAGAAAACTTGAAGCTAAATTAATGTTAGAAAAGAAAAAAATCTAGGCCCCCACCTTTTGAGGGTGAAGATCTAGAGCCTTATTCACCTCTAATCTTATCATGAAAAGTGGAAGTTAGTCCTTCTACGCACATCAGGGAGCTACACTTTTGAAATTGCACCAGAAATCTCTGAGAAAATTTTAAAGTATAACTTTTCTTTAAATAGCCTGTTTGTCTTTTATATTGTTTGATTTTCTGTAACCTTTCTTTGTTACATTGTAGGACTCATTGGATGGCCTGAGCACCCTAGACATGCGCGTGGTGCTGGATCAAGAGTCAGCATACGCCAATATTTTAGTTCCTCCTCTTGTCAGTCTTCATCCTGACACGGTGCTGATTATGAAGAAAGACTAATGGAAGAAATCACTAGAAAGGTGAATGAAAAATTTATGCGTCAATTCGAAAGTTATTGCATCTGTCTGCACTTCGATCCTCCACCAGAACTAAAACCTTTTGTGCCTCTCACGGGTAAATTTAACAATTTTTTTCTAGAAGTTATGAATTGAATAAATGATATTTAATCAAATAATTGAATAAAATTAATAAATCATTGACTGTGACAGGTAGAAGCGAAAAAGGGAGTTGTTCAACTCCACCTATACCAAGGGCTGACATGGACGACACTCATCCATGTCAGCTATATATTTGGGATGGTAGAAGGAAGACACTAGTGGCTCATGGAAAAGCATTTGAGGTAGCCACAATTCTTCATGGCATGGAATTATCAGAGGATGAGGTTAAGGTCACGGTAGAGGAGGTTCTTGTGTCGTTTGCTTTAGTTCCTATGCCAACAGATGAGGTATATATTGTGGCACAAGCACTCCAATGTTTCCTTGCCTGGCCTTGACATTTGGTTGATTTTGACCCCACGATACAGACTCTCCAACCCACCATATACTAAATTTTTAAGTTTACATCTTTATTATATTCAACATTAAATTGTATTCCATTAAGTCAAATTGCGTCAATAGGTAAATCCTCAACCAAAGAAGATTCCTCTCTCTTTGGACGATCCTTTTGGTGCATTACTCCAACTTGCTGAAATCATAACTGATAAGCTGATGCACGTTCCTTAGGATTCTAATATTTTTAAGAGAGACCTTGAGATCCCACTATACTTGCATTCGTAAGATGTCTTTCCATCATTATATATAGTTATTTGATTTATTTATCTATTTACTTAAATCAAATCAATTTTATGTTTAGGTATATGTCTGGTGTCACTAAAAATATGGGGCTGAATGACCTATATGGGATAGACTCCCAATTCACTCATGAAGACAACAAGTTTGATGACACCCAAGCATATGTGACCAAATGCTTTCAACAGGGAAAAGAAATTTATTTCGTCCCTTATGTTGTTGTGTAAGTCATATTTGTTAACTTATGAATTTTCATTTTAACACATAATAATCAATTTATTTTCTTCTCAAGCGTCATTGACAACTACTTGTGGTTTCCCTAAGGGAGAACCTTGTTGTGTGGTTTTGCTCTTTACACCGCCCTCCCCCTCAACCATCTTAGACAAGTGATAGATTGGTAAAAACCTAAATCTCAATCTTATGAATATTTTTTGTTATATAAAAGTATCCTAACACATTCCCTTTATCATAGTTCAATTGTTGGACTTAAGATGTTGTTAGGGAGATCAACGACCAAGGCAAAACGTCTTCCATGGTGTTCCCTCCAAGTTTGGTATTGTTATCCATATATTTATAGTTGTTTGATTTTATTTTCTTCCTTAATTAATTGTAATGGTGTTGATATATTGTAGTGTAAAAGACAAAGCGGCTCTTATGAGTGCAGTTACTATGTAATGCAATGGATGACAACCATTATGTGTGCTCGTATTATATCTAGTTGGGAAACGATAATATATATTTGAATTGAAACAAATACTTTGCAACATTGTCTTCCTATATACTAACTGAAGTTAATGTCTTATTTTGCAGACATTCAAGAGTACTGCACCAATTCTCGCGAATTCCATAAAGTTTGGTAGGATAACATGTGCAAAATTTATAATTCAGATGTACACTAGTATTGATTAGGATATTTGTTGTTACAAAAGACTTTTAGATGTATTTCAATTGTGGATGCATTTGGGATTCATAAAATGTATTGTTATTTTCTGTTATGGCTGGTTTGTTGAAAATATGCAAGCTTAAAAATGTGGGAACCAACAAAAACAAAAAAATTATTTAAGAAAAAAATAGCACATATGGCTTCAATTGCTACCCCAACCGAAGTAGTAAGGTAGATATGGCCTCGGGTAAGATCACAACCGACACCAAAAAACATACGATATGGCCTCAGTTGCTACCATAACTGAAGCCAAAAGTTGTTCACAATTTAAAATTAAATTTAAATTTCGCGACTATATGGCTTCAATTCCTATCACAATCAAGGCAGAATGGTGAGTTTCTACTTCAGTTCACACCCGAAGCCAAAGGCCATCCCTTTTTGGCCTTGTCCTAATATGCCTTAGTTTTGGAACTAGGGAAGAATGCCAAAAATAACGGGGGCCAAATCCCCTTCCTGCACTGGTGTCATCACTTTTAAGAACAAGAAACCTATAGGCAACATTGTGTTCAACATAACCTAAGAACATAGACTCAGAGGTTTTAGAACTTATTTTCCTTTTCCTAGGATTAGGTAAGATTACTTTAGCTAGGCACCCCACACACTTAGATATTTAAGATTAGGTTGATAATCTCTCCACAACTCATGGAATTTTACAAGTTTTCTTTTGAAGTATTCTATTATGTAAAAAGCATACAATAAGAAGGGCTTCTCCCCAAAGGTTATCAAGTGCACTAAAATGAATAAGCATGACATTCATCATTTCCTTAAGAGTTCTATTTTTTTCTCTTAGCTACTCCATTAGGCTCAGATGAATATAGGGCGATTACTTCATGGATAATACCTTCTCTAACACCAAAAGTCACTAAATAATACGTATTCACCACCTCTATTTGATCTAATCCTCTTAATTTTCTTATTCAATTGATTTTCTATTTTCGCTTTATAAGTTAAAAACACATTGAAGGCTTCATCCTTAAGTTTGATTAAGTACACTATGGTGTATATAGAATAACCATCTATAAATGTTACAAAATAATTTTTACCACCTTTACACATTTATTCTAAATCAACTAGATCAATATGAATTACCCTAACAATTCAGTTTGACGTTCTATATGATTAAATGTTTCTTTGTTATTTTAGATTCTACACATACATAACATTTACCACTTTGTTTATCATGCATATTAATTAATCTTAGTCCTTGCAATTTCATAACATACGAGAATTCACATGTCCTAATCTACCACGCCACATATCATATGAGTCCACGATATCCCTCCCTTACAAAAAAAAACTACTTTTTGTCATTACAATCTTGTCAGATTCGAATGACACTTTAACCCCAACTTTTCTCAATGGTGCTACAAAAATTAGATTAACTCTGATAGAGGGCATATGCAGCATATGACTCAAAGCTAGAGTCTTCTAAGATGTGAGTGTAACATCCTTAAGGAATATTACTAATATTTAATAAATAAATTCTGAAATAAAACAAAAACCGCATTTAATAGAAAACCATTTCCCAAAAACGCGGGAAATTTGAAACAAATATAGTAACCGTAACATCGTACAAAAGTTCACTATCGTTTTATACAAAAGTTAATAAAGTCCAGCATAACTAAAGTTACATCAAAGTCAAAAACATAAAAATGCTTTCAAAAGCCCAAGTAGCCCATGCTCTTCGTCTCTAACCATCTCCTGGCTCACCTATCAAATCATCTGCTCTCGGATAACAAATTATCCGATCATCGCCATACATACACAGATAGAGTGAGCTATGCACAATAAAATTATAAACAGATATATGAAATAAATATGTTTCCCAATCCAAAATATCATAACTAAAATTCTCATACTTTCCAAATCACCCAACCATGACCTCATAGTCCTTCAAGAGTCATATGCATGAACTAGGTCTTGGGACTTCCCAGTGCTCCCACGAAACTAACTCATTCGTGGTCCAACCATATGAGCCTATCACGCTCATAGTCCTGTCCTACAGACCCCTCGCCTGTAGTAAAAACATCCAAGCCTCACAGCTTGGACCTTAGCACGCACGCAATTACCATACTATGGACTCCTCGCCCAATAGTAGCCGACGGGAACATAATAGTTCATTGCCCATCATGCACCTGACACATGCAATCACCATACTAAGGACTCCTCGCCCATTAGTAGCCGATGGGAACTCAACAAGTTCCATGCCCATCATGTGTCCAACCATCAAGCACATCCCACACCCTTATTGGACTTAGTCCTTCAAGCCCAAACATCACACCACATGCATATACATCCTATACCTAGGATAAAATAGCCAAAGCACACTCACAAGCACATATAACATAGTAACTCGCATAAACTCGCTTAAGCTAGGGACTCTCGCCCAAGCTAAGCCCTCAGCCTCGCTTAGGCTAACTCACCTCACCTAAACGAGCTTAAATCGACAACATCAGCACGTTATCTCGCTTAGGCGAGATCCCCTCGCCTAGGCAAGATCATCTCTCGCCCAAACACCTATTTCAATCTCGCCTGGGCTAAAATACAAGCAAAGCATCACACATGACCACGACATCTCGCTTAGGCGAGGTCGTCTCGCCTGGGCGAGACCCTGGTTCGCTCAAAACCCACAAAACTCCTCGCCTGGACGAGAAGTCGCGCTCAACACGTGCAAACTTCATCACTATCTCGCTTAGGCGAACCTCACTCGCCTGAGCGAGTGTATGTGTCGCTCAAACCCAATCCTCTTCGACTGAGCGAGAAGCTCATGTGGCAACAGGGTTTGCGTCTCTGCTAATCTCGCCTAGGTGAGCCGAGCTCGTCTGAGCGAGAAATGCAGACTTCTACACTGATCACGCACTCAATTCACCCCAACCTTGCCTAATTCCCACCACAAGACATACCAAACAGAATTCGATCATACCAAATCAATTTACACAAATTGCAACAACACATAGGCATAGTATAGACTCCATAAAATTTCACAAATTCCAAGTTTCACACCGTTCCCGCATATGCAATGTATAAATCCACTTTCTTCATGCACTTAACCCAAAACTCAATACACAACAGTACCCAACCCACAACCCCCAAATTCCTTCATGTGCATCACGAATTTCAGTGCATAATTTCATCAAAATCATACAACAACACAAATTTCGGGTTCAACTCCCCTAACCTGAAAGTTTGATTGAAATTAGGAAGAAAAGTGGAATTCCTTGGTTTGCCAATGACGTGCCACAGACCCCCTCTCAGTTCAGCCCTTTACACACCCAAAACATCACCTCACAGCCTCAATTTCGTGCTTCTCTCTATAGCAGTTTACCATAAATGCCAAAACCCTTCCCTTTACCTAAATCTTGGCTTTTATAGGTGCCTTTATGCCAAAACCCTTCCCTTTACCTAATTGTTGGCTTTTATAGGTGCCTTTAGGATGGGTTTTAAAAATAAAACGAATTTGGGCTTGGTGTGGGTTTTAATTCCTCTTCAATGTTAATTATTTGGTGGTTTTTCCCAACCCTCTTGGTTGCCCCATTCTGCTAGGTTCTCTCTACCTTTCCACATTCATACCACAAATAATAGTTAGCAAAAAAATAAAGCTTACTCTATGCCCATCAAGGTTTGAACCCATAACCTTCCACTCATAAGGCCAAAGCACAACCACTATGCCAATTCACATTTTATGATAATAATTATAATCTTATGATTATACTATCACTCACCATTCACAATTTCATCACCAAAACAAAATAATAAATAAACCATACGACACATAATTGGCATAGGACTCGAACCCAAGTCCTCTCACACAATCAAAGTACTCTCAACCACATGAGCTAGCACTTTTCCACATCACATTAAACAATAATTAATGTCATAAAGACGCCTTCTACCCGCATTTATTAATTAATTAATTTTTCCCGGGTCTTACAGTGAGTTTTAGAAGACCCTTTCCTTTTCATAGGACAAGATTTGTCCTAGAATCACTAAGATAAACATGTTTTTATACATCTCTTACACTAGTGTAAGAGTTAAAAGCACTTCTATTTGCACAAATGTGCCTAGTAGCACCAGAGTCTACCACCTACGTGCTCACATTGGTCATCATATTTACTTGTGAAACGACAAAAAATATAGTATCTTCTGCTTTGGTTATAATTACCCTTGGAGGATTGTCATTTCTTGCTCTATGCCTTCACTAAGATGCATGATGGCCTGACTTACCACATATGAAGCAATTAACCTTTTTCTTAAAGATGGGCTTAGAGCTATTGGGATGACAATTTCGAAAATTGTTTTTCCTTTTGTGATCAGGTTTGTTCTTGTACCTTTTTGGAGCATGTTTGTCTTCTAGCACATTTGCCTTTGCAAATAATGTTTTAGCCTTTGTAGTAGCACACTCCTTCCTATTAATATCTTCAATTTTGATGTGTGTAATGAGCTCTTGAAGTATCATCTATTTCTGTCTATTTCAGTTGTTGCTTATAGTCAGTCCAAGATGACGATAATTTCTCAATTAGAAGTTCTAAAACAAACTCATCAGGCAGAAGTATGTTCTCTAGTTTGATATCTTCAAGTGGCTTTTGATATTCGTTGATTTGAATCTTGACGTCTTTATCTCCCAACAGTTGTAATTCCCTATGATGAACCTTTGTCAAACAACGTCTTCAGTAGTATATTTGAGAATCAACAAATCTCAAATTTCTTCTGCTTCTTTATATAAGCAATAAACAAGCACTAAGTAAGGTGTGTTGACATACCTTGTTCGCATGAGTCCACTCTTCATTTGTTTTTCAAGAGTACTAGAGTTGGGTTTTAAGGATGTGAGAGTAGTAGCAATGCCATACATGTCTAAAAGACTAGACACAAGTTCTTGTCAGCACTGGAAGTTATGTCCAAAGAAGACCTCAATGTTTGATACATCCAGAAATGGTTTCGCAAAGACAATTTGTGTTTTAGAAATGTTTTGATTCTGTAAAGTAGAGTTGTTTTTGTTGTTAGACATAACTCCTTAAGATTGTTGTAAAATTGAAAAATCACGAACGAAAGAGCACTTCCTAAGGTGTGTATATTCACTATCCTTAAGGAATTATCTGCGGTGTGTTATGCGAGGCCCCCAAGATACAATAGGAACTTCTCAGATTTTTTGAGAATCTCAAAAACTAGTAAGAAAATCCTCTTTAAAGAGTAATAATATAACTCATACTAACAAAAGAAGAAGAATGAGAAATAATAGAGAGAAGAGAGTCAATAGACTTGAGAAGTTTTGTGTTTTAGGAGAGCACTAGACCACATATTTATAGGTGTGAATGAGGGTTATGATGGGCTAAAAAATTCCATGGTTGGCTTGGATAACTGTAACAACTCCACAATAACCTCACAACGACCAAAAAGATGTTGTAACGTGCTTGGTGAAAATAAAAATAGAAGCAACATGTCATGCAAAAGTTAACAACTAAAATCAAAACTGACGCAAGTGATAAAGGCATTATAATTGCAGCAATGTTCAAATCTTTTGGAATATAACACTTATTTTATAATAGTCCTTTCCATTGTAAAATAATTTTTTAGGACAAAATTTGTTGTTGTTGGGATTAATTGTGACACTTGTTTTCCTCCATCCAATTTATTTTTCTTTTCTTTCCACCTCTTTTTCTGTATAAAAATCCTTCTTTCCCTTCTTCCAATTTTCTTCCCACATACCTCATCTCTTTTAAAATATGATCTCACCTTGCAGTAGTTGAGAGACTAGGGAACCTTTCCATTCGATCGTATTTTCAAACACAATATGTTAGTACGTAATCAAAAAACTTGTTTTCTCTTTTTCCTCATCAATCTTGGTTGGGTCAGTTGAGAAAAGTGATCCCTCAACTTGGTGTAGAATGAACTAAAATATTGTTATGTTTGGATAACTTGCCCTAGGTCCCTAAATTTGGGAAGCATCTTATTGCCTGGTTTTGGAAGTTGGTATGAAGAAAAAAAAATTAGGTAAGGGAAGCTATGATTTTTATAAACCGTAGTATAGATGCCTTGGATACGATGGTGACTGGGTCACTAGATTTTGGTTTCTTTGTAGGGATTATGGTCGGTTGAAAATTTGATCGAGTGTTTGAACCTAAGTGTTGTTTAAGTTTGGTCTGAGAAATGATTGTTTAAAATGTTTTGAATTGGACATTTTTATTAATGAGTTGATCTAGTGACTACATTATGCATGTTAAGTATATATTTTTCTTAAATGGGGTATTGAATATTGTTTAGATAAGTAGAGTAAATTTCTATAACATTCTTTATGATAGATCATGAATTTGGTTTGAGTATAAATATGCATACTTTGAGTTAAGTGGCCAAGGTTAATTTGAATGAGTAAAGGATGATGTTTGAAAAAATCATGATTTTGATTGATCATTTGAATTGTTTAACAATTGTATCATTAAAGTGTTTTTGAAAATATCTTTGAAACAAAATGATTTTCTATTGAGAATGATTTTTCTGATATTTTCACTCAAGAGAGGATTTGCAAAGTGGATATAGAACAAAGATCCACGTCTTAATCTAGGCCATATTTCCCCAAACGAAAATTTTTTTTCTCAAGTAAAAATAGAGCTAAAATTAACCTTACTCTCAAACATATTTTCGCTTAAACAAACATATTTTTTTCTTGCAACCCAATTCCTAAATTTGTCAAATATTTTGCTCAAACGAAGATATTTTTGCTTAAGCTAAAAATAATTGTTAGATTTTTTTTTGTTTTATTTCTTTTTCTCATCTTCCCTATTTGATGGATTGTATTTGAATGAATATTATAAATATAAAATGAATATTAATTTGTATATTCAACTAATTTGTGATTTTATTTAAGTGAAATATGTTGCATGGAAATGATTATTGAGAATGATAAGACTTGAATGAATATTTTGTCATATATCTAGGATGATATAAACATTATTGTTTGATCTATATACTAAGTATTCACACATGTACATTATAACAAATATCTCCTTGCTTCACTAATGATTTAAATTACATAGACTAAGATGTCTGGTAATAACTTACCCTAAGCCTTTCTCTTAGATTTGCTTCTAAATATAAGTCTTGCATTTTAATCAAATGTTAGTATCCGGTAGAACATACTTAATAAGAGTCTTGCAAAAAAGATTAGTTGATATTTCACTTACAGACTATTCATATGTAATCAATGTGGTTGTTGTATGTTGGATTTGGAATCAAAATGAATTTGACTCGTTAATTAAAATGTATATTTTTGTAAAAAAATTTCTTATGATAAAATTTTATTTCAATAGCATGCTCTTGTAACCTATGATGACTATATTACATATATGGCGGGATATAAATACAAGTGTGCGAAACTAATATTTGATTAAAGTTTTATTTATTTAAAAAATTATATTTATATATTTGTATTTAGTGTTTTTTAGATTGTATTTTGAAATATTATATGTTTTATACATATCCTTTACTGAATTATATTATAATTAGTTTTGTTAGAGTGTTATAGGTATTTCCCTATACCAATTACTAATACGTTTTCTAAAAATAATGATATAATTAAATATTTTTTAAGACCACTCCTAATAATACTCTCCATACGAGAGTAAATAAGTAATTAATTCAGGATCTAAAGGTTATATTAGAATGTTACTTAATAATTTTAAAATTAATATTGTTTTAATAGTTGTATCTCTTTTTATAATGGACAATTCTAAAACACATGCATTTTCACCTATTGTGTAAACTTTAACACAATTTATTTATGACATGACAGTAGATCATGTGAGCCAGAAAGTTAGCCCATTCTTGTTTGTAACAAAATTGAATTTCACCATTAACTAATGGAAGCAACAAAATATGGGACGAGATAGATTGACTCACTGGGGAAGTTTTTACTTTTTTTAATAGGCTTTAAGACTTTGACTAAATCTCTATTTTCTTGTTCTTCTATCTCCACGCTCTTTTCTCTATTTCTATTTATTTTTTTAAAAAGTAACTTATTTATTTATTCATTTTCGTATATATTGTTATTTGTAAATATGTAGTCTTTTGTTGCTTCTTAGGTTCCTTCTATAGTGATTGATGATGAAAATATCTTTTTGATTAAATGTTCTGATCTTAATGAGGTGAAGCATGCCGTTTTTTCTCTTAATGTTGACATTGCTCTTGGTCCATATGACTTTGATGGATATTTTCATCACTATTTTTGGGATATTATTGGTATTTATGTTTTAAAGTTGTCAAACAATTCTTTCAGTAGATTTGTATCCTTCTTTATACAAATTTGAATGTTGTTTTCTCTTATTCCTAAAGTTGACGGGGTTAAACATATAACAAATTTTGTCCTATAGTAGTAGCTAATTTCCGTCTTAAAATCATTACAAAAGTTTTGGATGATAGACTTGTTATGATTATTACTAGGATTGTTCCCTTAATCAAAATGGTTTCATTAAAGGGAGAGGTGTTAAAGATTGTATTTGTGTTACTTTTGAAGTTATTAATCTTCTCTCTAAAAAGGACAAGGGTAATAGTATAGCCATTAAGATTGATATAACCAAGGATTTTGATATGATCAGTTGATATTTCTTAATTCATGTGTTACATTGTTTTGGTTTTCATGAAGGCTTTTTGACGTGGATTCTTCATATCTTGTAATATGCTAATCTTTCTATTCAAGTTAATGGTAGTTTGGTTGGTTACTTCATTTATGTTAAAGGGGTTAGATAAAGGGATCCTCTCAATCCTTTGCATTTATGTTTTGCTAAGGAGGTTTTGAATAAAGACGTTTTAGATCTTATTTGTAAGAAGCTTATGCTTCCCATGGTTGGTCCTAGGGGGATGAAATTTCCTTCTCATACTCTCTATGTTGTTAATATATTTATTTTATGTGGAGGGGATACTAAAACCTGACAACATTTCACACTAAAGGGTGAGTCTTGCTAAAAGTTACTTTTACACTACTGATGTGTTTGCTTCTTTTATTAGATCAAGAGGCTTCTCTCTTGTGATAAAGGATCTCTTCCTTTTACATATTTGGGTGTGTCAATATTTGTGAGGGCTCTTAAGGCATGGTTTTTTTCATGGTTTTTTTCATCCTTTGGTTGGTAAGACTTGTAATAAGCTTGCTTATCAGAAAGGAATGTTGTATTGTTTGTAAGATGAAATACTTATGCCTTATATGATCCATTGTTGAAATTAACCATTATCTTTCAAAAGAAACATGATCATGTTTTTATACTTAGTTGTTCTTAACACTTAATCAAAATCATAAGGTGTAGGAATTTTTTTCTAATAGTTGGTATTTCAAAAGTAATAAAAGAAATCATACCTCAAATATATGTGACTAACTAGATCTAACTCAAGAAATAGTAGAGTTATCAAAATGGGTTACAACCTCCGAGCTCACTCAACCCAAGAAAGTGGAATATGTATCTCTTAAATTTACCTCTTGTTTGAGATCTATGGGAAAACAAATCAAAAATAAAAATTAAGACTTTACAAAATGGCAAACTCAAGCTATACAGATCTGGTTTTTACAAAGTATGCACATATTCACAAAAAGAATGGTTAGATCTACTAAATACTTGAACTAAATCCCTAACAACGGCACCAAAAACTTAATGACTATTCCACAACAACCATCTCCCATCAAGTATACTGGTACGTAGTAATATCAACAAGTGTCATATGCACAGGGATTTAGCAAGTATATTGGAAGTTTGATTTTTGGATTTTTGGTTTGTGATAAAGAGTGCAAGTAAAAATACATAATAGTAATTAGATAGATTGAGTGGAGTAGGGGCTATGAATTGATTTCATCTCATCTTCTACTACACCACTGCCATCTTGTTTACTTACTATGAAAATCAATTCATGTATTGGTAGTACTCTTTCTATGTAGATCTAGGTTCATCTATGATACACTAGAACCTAAGGACTTCAAACCCCATGTGATTCCTCAACTCCCGATAGAATAAATCCTTGCTTTAATGTGCAGGACTCTCTCCTCCAGCATCCCTCTAGCTACTTAAATAAGCACTAGTACAAGTATGATGATTGATTAGACCTTGGTTTGATATCAGTCTTTCAAGTCAATCCAAACCAGTGAAATAGGATGAGTCGCCAATTCATCCACACAAGTTGAGACCAGTCTTCCAACTCAAATCAAACTCGTGAAATAAGATGAGTGATCAAGTCATCATTAAGCATAAATCAAACCACAAACAATGGAATGAAAGTAAAGATAAATGCCCAAGAAGTAGAAGTATATAGAATCATAATTGATTACATCAAACTTAGGCATGAAGGAGTTCAACTACTCATAAAATATTACAATAAAATTCCAACAACATCTACACATAAGATTTACAGCCCTCGTGCCTCACAAACCCTATTATATACTACTGCTACGTTTTTCAGCCTCCACTCAATGCCCATAATGAAGACCCAAGGTATTTTTTATAGAAATTTTTGGTTGGTGCTCAGGCACAGGGGTTACTTCACAAGTGGTTTTTCTTCTTAGTTCAATCCCTTGTCCTGGTGCTTAGCATGTTGTAACGTCTTAGCTGGATATGAATAATTTAAATAATTAAAATAATAGGAATTACTAAGACTGCATTTATTCAAACCACTTTCCCAGAATGTGGGAAATTTAAAGTATATTGTAAGCGCCAAAAATTCAAAATCCATAAATTCGTTCAATGTTTGCAAATACCAAAAACTAATTATAAGTAACTGTTACACACATCCAAAATACACAAAAAGGTCCAGAAGTCAATTACACTCCAATTTATATTACCATCCTCACATATTAATCTCTTTAATTTCCTTAATGAAAATATGGCTAATCCTTTAACTCTAATAAAGAAAAATCCATGCTCCTAATAGTTGACAACAACAACATTCCACTATTATAGCATGCATTCTTATATTTCATTACGACACACTTTCTATGTCTCCCAACATTTATATATATTCCCATGATCTACACTTTTAGGTACTTATGCATTCATTCCTAAAAATTAGCACTTAAACTAGGAAAGAATAATTCCGCTTGTCAACTAAGATACAGAACCAGCCACTGCAAAATATCATAACTCTTGCTAACTTACCTAATTTTACCAAAACTACACATGTACTACTTACTCGAGTCAAACTCTCATTCCCAAGCCAAGTTACCCATAATTATTCAACCCTTTTAGTGCATGAAAACCACCATAATACTATTATTCTAGTGTTATCCATTTACTACATGTATAAATTACAAGTACCCCAAAGGAATCCCCCCAGCTCGCGCCCCACACAACCAGCTACCAAATTGTAGGTCATTGGTTGTCATCTAGCAACACATAGCTTGTTGTCAGGTGGTGCTTCAGGTTTTGGGAAACCCAGATTTTCCTACCTGCGAAAACCCTAAGGTTTCCCCCACACACTACGATCTAGTCATTTAGTATCACTATGGACTCTAAATTAGATTTCTAGCAAGCACACATCTTTAATTGAGTCATACAATTACCAAATCACTAAAATTAGAATCTAAATTCTCAGTTGACATTCATTCCCATCCCTTTTTAAGCCCACATGCCCTTATAAGCATCAAATCATCAAAATCACCATTAATAACTAGAAAATTCCAACAATCTCATAAAATCATCGTTCAGATGTACATAGGGAACTTAACAAACACTCGTAATATCACAGAATCCATAAAAAGAGAAGGAACAACCCAGTCCCACGCGAGTCACCCCTAACCTAGACTCTTTTGTTCAATTTGCACATTCCTAACGTTGTTTAGTGATAGCAATCTGTCCCACCTCCTTGGCTCCTACTATTTCCCACTCCAAGGTTCGAATACACAACCACACAATAACCAAGCCAATGCACAACAAATCAACCAATTCATGTTTCGTGATAATTCATACTCATTTTTTATATTATCACGCCTCATGGTTAAGTGTTAGCACTCCAATTTTGGTTATTTTTCCTTTCTAAAACTTTCTTTTTAGTTTAAATATATAATTGTTTGTTTTGAATTAACTAGTTTTCGTTATTTGCTTAGGAAAATTTAGTTTTCATAAAAATGTGATAAAAGTGTTAGTTTTAATATTATTTTTTGTTATTTAGTTTGCCCTTTTTAAACCCTCAATTTTAATAAAAGTTATTTTGCCAGGAAGTCCTTTATTTATGCTAATTTGCATGTGAGCCCTCTAATCCAAATTTCTCTTATTTGTAGATTGGCCCCTAGTGAATCTTTGTAGCTCGAATCAATTTTGCTCCAACATCAAATGCACATTTTACTAAAAGGAGAATCCATCTTGAAGCCTTTAGCGTGAGATCTGATCCAAAAAAGAGAATTTGTTACGAGATGGAGACAAAAGCTGATGTGTGAGATCTGATCCATGAAGAGAGAACGGGGGTGATTTGCATGATGAGATCGTGGTTGATTCATGATGAACGAGTGGAACAAAAGATCAAAGCTGATCAAGGGCGTAGAAAAATTGATGCACGATCTGTGATTCTCTATCGAGAATAAGGAAATGGGTTAGGTGTTTTCATGTTTTTCTTATTTGAATCTTTGGGGGGGTTTATAAGGGTAGAGATTAGGTTTTCTGAAAGGAGGGCCCTAAGGAGAATGCGAGAAAGATAGAAATTTTGAGCTAGGGTTCGAGGTCTTACGCGAGGGAGAGAGAGTGCACTATAAGAGGGGTTTTCCATATTTAATGAGCACAAAATGGCCTTTAGATATTGGATTGTCCCTTAGTGTGTGAGTAGTTCAATTTGGTTTATCACGAGCACAAAGTGGTCAGGATTGCTAAGTGAGCTCCCTTTCACCATTTTAATTTTAGCATTTCTCTTGAACTCTCTTCTGATTTTGAGAATGAAATACAATATTCCAGTTTCAGTTTTTGATTTACCATTGTTTAGTTGTTTGTTTATTATTCCACATGCAATTTTATGTTTTCTGACTTTAAATTTTGTACCATTTTTATTTTTCTTTACTGCGTTCCAATCTTAATTTCAGTTTATGATGTTTAGTTAGTGAGTTGAGCTTGGGTTCAATATATGCACACAATTAGGTTTTCTCTTGGGAACCAAGTGACCCCAAAGATGGCACAAATCTCCAAGATGTCTTCTCGAGTGTAGATGAGCTCATGAGCAAATCATTGTTCTTGCTTTTAGTTTAATTGCTCAATTGATCAAATTTTGTTAAAGCTTTTACTTTGGTTATATATTTCTACACTTTATGGTTCGTTGCTTTGGTTTTGGGTTTTGCTTTCTGCTCATTCACGTATCTTCTACTATTAAATATGTGCATCCAGTGGTGTTTATTTATGCATTCCAATGTGTCACGCTATTTCTGTGTTCACTACGCATACACATTGCTCTCTTCATGTTTTAGTAGTTGATAGAGGTTTTGGTTTTGGGTTTTGCTTTCTGCTCATTCACGTATCTTCTACTATTAAATATGTGCATCCATTGGTGTTTATTTATGCATTCCAATGTGTCATCTGCATTCTGCATTCTAATCATTCAGAAATGTTTGCACTAATTTTCTACCATCATAAGTCTTATTTATTTGTTGCCCAGTGGTGTTAATTTCATCTTCCACTTGCATTGCACAAAATGCTTCATTTCTATATCCAGATAAAACAATTTAAACTAACACCAGAATGGCATACACAGGACTTGAACCCAAGTCCTCTCCACACCACTTAACACACGCAACCACTTAAGCTACCATTGCTTCTTTTCTTAACTCTCTGCATTAATTAACTTAGGGATTCCCGCATTTGCATTAATTAAATAAACATTTATTTATTTAATTTTTCTCAGGTCTTACATAGTGACCTTTCCTTCTTGGAAAGGTTTTCTTGGCTGCTCAGCCTCATGGATTTGGGCTCCAAGTTTTCTTGCAAAGAGGATTTCCTCATGAGGCCCATCTCTATTTTTTGTGCTCAGCTAGAAAGTCAAAATATGTTGTCTTGTCTTTTCTACTTCCATGGCTCAACTCTAGTACTATGGCTCAGTTGCATACTTAATATTTTCTTTTATATTCACTCCAATTCTATATACCTCATTCTGTATCTTAAGTTAAGGATATTTGTTTTATACATAAATAGCATCATTTAATACATGATGAGTGTCAATTTCAAATGGAAAATTTACTTATTCTTGACACTTGTCAAGCCAAAAATGAACCTGGTCCACTAAGAACCCATGGTGAGCTGGTTTGGCTCACCAACCCACCCACAAAATTGATATATTAAATTATATTAAAAAATGAAAACCCTAAATGCCCTTCTCTCTTTAATTGTCTCGCTAAACTAGTATAATTTATCCATTTTTGGCATAACACAAATTAAACAACTTTATACAAATATTTAGAACAAATACAGTTGTGTGAAAATGTATAAAATAAAAATGTAAGATGTAAAATGACACACCGAAGTCACAATTATCAACTTAATGCTTCTTTTTTTTTTTTTTGCTTTTTGTAATTTTTTTTTTGTTGAAGGTAGTTTCTGTAAACCTATGAACCTATAATATTCCTTAACTTTATTTAGATTTTAATCAAAATTATAATTTAGTTTTTTTTAGGATTGAAGGAAAACAATTGTAATTTTTTTTAATTGAGTCAACTTGTTTAACCCACCAACCTATGGTGCGCTAGAACGGGTTCGAATTTTTTAGATTTTCTAATAAGTGAGCCGGGTTAGGTTGACTCACTAACTGATCAACCCGTGGTGGCCCAGACTTGACCGAATGATTCGTTTTGACATCGCTAAGAAATAGTAAGGTTTGTCTGTCCACAAAAATCCCTTTAACTTTTCCTTTTTGTCTTATTGGCATAATGTTGAGCTTAAACATTTTGAGATCCTTTATGTCATGAATTCTTGATATTTATACCTCCTCCTTTAGGAAATTTGAACCTAGAGACTCTTGATTTTTAATGTCATTCTCAAAATCAAAGATTTTACGTTTCTACAAAAGTGAAATATATATTATAACCTAGGTCAATTCAGGAGGACACATATCAATTGTATTTAATGTTCTTCATAAAAACACAAATTTAGGGGTTTTAAGGATTGTAACAAATTGAAAACAAAACTATAACGCAACAGTGATTGAAAATAGAACTAAAATGCAACATAGAGTGAAAAAGAATTAATAAAAAAATAAGGGTTAGTTCATAGATTAAAGAACCAAATGATTCCTTTGACCAGAGTTCTCTAAAAATGCATATCCAAATTCAAATAGTTAATTGATTCAATTAATCGATTAAACTAATTGTACATATCAAATCAAAAGTATCATTCAATGTTATCCATAAATCAAGATTCAATGGATTTCTAATTTAATTTCTAACAAAAATAGCACAAATAATAATTGTGGAAATTTGAAATTAGAGAGAAGAAAAATAAACTCGAAACATTAAATGATCGGTGAAAAACTCAATTTAAATTGGTTGATCTTGACTTGGTGAATTGATCCTAAAAATTAGTTCTCCATACATGAAGAATGAAGAACCAAAATGAAAAGAGAAAACAAAAAAGGTAATTTCGGAAATTAAAAGAAAAAAACAATGAACAAATAGGTTTTGAAATTGAAATAATAAACAATGGTCTCTTCGTCTATATATATTTATAGCATATTTAGGCTGTATATATATTTTCTCTACAACTTAGAAAATACTAACTATACTTAAAACCTCATCATACTAGGAACTATGTTTCAAATTCAAGGTAAATATAACTTTCAACAAGCATTTGATATGAAATAATATTATACTCACAAATCTCTTTATGTAAGATAAATGGTAATTCTTAAAATATCTTGTATAAAAGGTTCAAAAGATAACACATCTCTTGAGGAGATTGTTCAAGGAGTTAAGGTTCCACAACACATAAGATCGTACAAAAGTAGTGTAGAATTTCAAAGTAACTTGGTTCTTGAAATTGGCTAAAAAGAAAGATATGTTGTTTAGCACGTAGTCACATACGAAGAATCTCCGTACAAGTTCCTTCTGTGATGTGGTTTTTCCAATATGAAAAACATGTTACTAATACTTTCTTAAATTTTTCAAACACTAATTTTTCTTTTGTTTAAATATGTAAAAATTCATTAAAACGAGAGATAAATTGATTCAATAAAAATGAGAGACATCAAAGTTTCTAAGTTTTAATCAATTTAATTAATAACAAATATTTTAAAAAAAATAATGTTCCAAGACCGTTGAGATAATATCTATATGATAAATCATTATATTCATTTATTTTAAAATTTGAATTTTTTTTTACGATTTTAATTTTAAAAGACATATCAGAATATTTAAAAAAAATAAAAAGTATTTAAAATGTTTTCAATCTCAATTTTGAAACCATACAAGCGTATAAGTGTATGAAATTAAGATATCAATCGTTATATATCTATCGGAAATGGGTTTAATTATTCTGGTCCCCATTTTAGATATAATCCTATTTTAGTAGGGGTATGTCAATTTGATACTTGTTCTTACTAGAGTATCAATCGCGTCCTAACTTTTGAAAAGTGTTTCAATTAGGTTCCTTTCAAAAACACAATTATTAACGTGGTTAATGACACGCTACGTGTTACCCTCTAGTTTTTTTATTTATTTTTATTTTTTTAATTTTTAATGACATTTTTTTGCCACCACGTGTTAAGTCCTTAGTGTAACATGTGGCAATGTTCGTGTCACGTGTGTCAAATGTTATTGTCTTGGGTTAATAATATACAATAATGTAATGTGTTAAAAAGTCACTCTTAATAAAAGTATTAGTATAACATTCATACGAATAATAAATTTGGTCTCAAATTGGAGAGAAACAATATTGTTTTATTTTGAAAAAAAGAGTAATAATTAACAAAACATGAGTTAATAATATATAATAATATAATATGTTGAAAAGTCATTTTTAATAAAAAAAATATTAGTATAACATTTATACAAATAATAAATTTAGTCTGGAATTGGAGAGAGACATTTTAATATAAAATTTTTACAACTAAATTTTAATATAATATCAGTACTTAATTTTGTTAAAATATGTATACTTAATTAGTTTTAATCTTATAAAAAATGGATTAAAAAATATATTTCAATTATTAAAAAATATTGGGACAAAATTGAACTAAAAACATTTTAGTATGGACTAAATTAAATCACAAAGACATATATGGAGACTAAATTGAAATCAAGACAATGACATTTGACACACATGACATTGTCACTGACATTGTCATGTGTCACACCAGGAACTTGACAAAAACAATTTGCAAAGAAAAACTAAAACTTTGTAAAAAAAATATAAAAAAAAGATCAAGGAGTGACACATGTAACCTCCGATTTAATAGTAACATAATCAAATGGAATATTACACAGAATAATATAAAGGGCCAAGTTGCGGGAGTATAGTGTCACTCCTTATAAATATCCAAGGTAATTAAAGCGAATTACAGAGGCACACCACGATGCCCATAATCAAACTGTGACATCCCATTTTTAATAGATTACACTACTAAATAAAGCATCACAAAGTTATAATAACGAGAAGCACTCAGATGAACATAAAACGTAGGAAATGTAACAAATATAATCATCCAAAAGTGTATTGTGAAAACAAATTTACGCATACCACTATGCCATAAACAACATAAGAGAAAGTTAACAGTTTTACAAAAGACGATGCTCCTCTAGAGCATGAGATTACAAAAAGGCACTTAGGGCCATAGACTGCTCCTGAGAGTCACACAAACAGATTCCCTAAGCTACACCACTGCTACCACCGGGCCTACTCCCAGAATTTCCTCCATCTGCTCCCACTAAGGGTGATCATCACAAAAGAGAAAACACAACAGGAACATAAACAGAAATGCAAGGGTAAGCTAGTGTAATTTAATCTTATCATGATACAACGGACAAGTACTTAAACATTCCTTAACATGCAACACAACAGGCACAGAGCATCATGTTATAGCAAACAAGCAGGACATTATGACTCAATTATCCGGATAATTATACTAAGATCGGATTCACTGGACGCTTGCACTTGTGGTGGCCTCTACTGCTTTGCAGAGCTATTGCCAATGGGTTTCACCCTACCTCACACAAGGTTAGCCCTTAAGCATCTAAGGCCATTATCCTGCCATAGACTAGGGTCTCCCGCTACTCTCACCACTTGGGTCAGTTTGCTCTACATGAGACTCACTGACCCTTTAGAGTTTCGGGATGCGGTCCTTACTTGAATCCATATCTTAATATACACACTACACGCCACCATAAAGTCTCCCCACGAGACTCGTGGAATTACGCCTATCTCACATCAATCTCATGTTTCGTATCTCATAACCACCACTTGTTATCTCAACATTAATTTCTCATGCACATTCTCAACCAACCAAAACAAAATTTCATATATTACTCATGCTAACATACAGATTTCAGTGCATACAACTCATACGACTCATACAACTCATGCAATCACACCATAATCTTGCATGTTCGAGATAAATAGCCACACACAAGGTAAACAGGGATCCAAAACATAAATCTACACTATTCTCGCCTGGGCTAGAAGCCCTCGCCTAAGCTACAACGACTGTCTCGCTTAAGCTAGGCCTTCTCGCCTAGGCGAGACCTAGAACAGTGGCACTCTACGAGCATCTCGCTTGGGCGAGACCAGCTCGCCTGGGCGAGATCACCCTTCGCCCAAAATCAAATCCTTCGCCTGGACGAGGACGCGAGACCCGGGAAAATTAAATAGTTATTTAATTAATTATTTAAATAGGATGGGGTAATGAGAACATTTAAAGTAATAAATGTGAAGAACTATGACGTGGAAAAGTGCTAGCTCATGTGGTTGAGAGTACTTTATTGTGTGTGAGGACTTGGGTTCGAGTCCTATGTGTGTCACTGAGGTGTTATTTAAATTATGCATTTTTGTGTGTTTATATATCGAATGCGTAGGGATGATGATAAATCCTTAAAATTGTAGGAGTCATCATAAAACATATGTTGGTTTAATGGTTTGGCATTGGTTGGTGTGTGCATGGGTATGGGTTCAAACCTTGTTGAGAACCCTAGCAGCCAATGAATAGGTAATTCAGAGGGTTGGACGTAGCATGTGAGGGGGCTTAATTAACCATTAAGCTTTATTTTATTTAAGTTTTTGTTTAGTGGTAAAAAGGGGTAATTAGAGAGGTAGTGAGTAAAGAAAGGGAAGAGAATTAGCAAGATGAGGGATATTGAGACAGGAGTGTGGGCGTTGGGTGGAGAACAGCTGGTGTGGACGCATTGCAGAGAGGAATTGGAGAGGAAGAACGGTGTAAAGGGTGCAAATCAAGAGAGAAGAAGGTTTTTACTTCAAAGCACACTCACCAATTCGAGTTTGGAGCGAGGATAAGAGGTAAGGGGAGTTGCTTTGTGTGTTTTCCTTAGTTATATCTATTACATCGTGTCTCGTGATTAAAATTGCATGTAATCTGTCAGTTTGCGCACTATTTTATCGAAGTTTCTGGGTTTTTCCCAGAAACCGCCTGGCGGTTCAATCCCTACCGTCAGGCGGCACATCAGTGATGAGCATTGTTCTTGTTTTGGCTTGAACCGCCTGGCGGCAATGAATTCCTGCCAAGCGGCGCGACATCGTTCGCGTTTCTTTTGTTGTTTTGATGCTAATTGTACCAGCATTCATGTGGTTTTTATGATTGATGTGAGGGGGTTCTATTTGATGCCTTGTTGGACCAAAATTGATTACCAATTTGGGGAAGGACAAGGTTAAGAGAGGATAGGGGTATGAATCGATTTGGGGGCTACGCATGAGGGTGAAAATAGAGACATTATTATGAATCAAATTGAGAGTAGATAACTAACACGTAGTGCAGGTATGGTTGCACCTTGGTGACTGAAATTAGTAGGAGTGGAAACTGGAAATGGACTGAGCGTGTCATAGGAATGGAGAGTCTCTGCGATTCTGCAGAAAACTGGTGTACCACCCGGCGGCGTGCTGCTTGCCGCCAGGCGATGATGGGGGCAGGTCTGGTTTTGAGTGCTTAAAAGAGGGAGAAAAGAATGGAAGGGAGTAGAAATTGGGCAAGTCATGGTTGTAGACGATTGTTGGTAAAACAGTAAGGGTTAAATACTCTGTAGTATATAATTAAGGAAAATGAATTAAGTGTGAGGATATGCACATGATAGGGTAAGGTTGTAAGAAGGTTAGTTTGGAATAGTAAGGATAAGAGTTTTAATGACAAGTCTCAGGTAAGTGAACCCACTGGTTGGAGTCGCATCGCTGGATTAAGAGATAGTTGGATTAATATTCGGGGTATTACCATGATTGTGTAAAAGGAATTATAAAATTAACTTAGTAGGAAGTGTGGTATTGTGATAGAGCAAGTTGAGTAAAGAATATGGTATGCGAAACTATACTGTGTGGCTTTTATTAAGAGATAAGAGAGCTTACTATATAATGTTGGAAGAAATTGGTGTATAGTAGGTGTGATAGGGAGTTTGGAATGGGGGTTATAGGTACTATAATCCGTCAAGAGGTTGGTTAGGAAACCCAGAGTGAGAGTGGGGTTAACCAAGATTGTCTTGCTACCTTGGAGGGACTAGGGTAGTGTGGGATAAATGGAAAGAGAGATGAAAACATGACTAGTATGGTACTGCCACAGTGCCTGGCGGCTGGACTGGGTGCGCTAGGCGGTAGAAGCCTCAGAAAGGGAGTCTGTAAAGGCTGGCGCCTAGCAGTAAGATGAGATCCGCCAGGCAGACGCGAGACAGCGAGCTTCTGTTGGAGGCCATAGCGCCTGGCGGTGGGACGTGAATCGCCAAGCGGCCTGAACCTGTTTCGCGGATGGTGATTGACATGTGATGATATGAGTGAGGAGGTTCATATCAAGTTACTCTCACGTGGGGATACGAGCGAGGTAGGTTCGTATGTTCCGTGCTCACGTTGAGAGATGCCACGTGCGGGGAGGTACGGGGGCTGGTGGATCACATGTGTTGGACT
>Ga0214542_1002615_pt1 | contig 37144 bp, 13 predicted proteins | sample CNSS1metaG_FD_160096 | JGI IMG/M metagenome (GOLD analysis project Ga0214542, IMG submission 160096) | Root nodule microbial communities from cowpea collected in UCLA plant growth center, Los Angeles, California, USA - CNSS1 | ecosystem: Host-associated > Plants > Roots > Nodule | place: USA...
ATGTGGTTGAAGGGACTCACCCTTGAGGGGGAGATTGTTAGGAATCCAAGTGTGAGTCTAAGTCCCACATTGACCAGAATTGAGAAAGTAGAGCACCATATAAGGATCAAGGCCCATAAACCCATTGTCTTAAGGTTTTGGGTTGAGAATGGTGTCACGATGGTTAATACCGACTCAGACGAGTGCAGGTCCCTGTATCGAAAGTCTTCCTGGCAAGGGTTCCAGGTAAGCGTGTCCCGTTAAGATGAACGGCGATACGAGAAGGGGTACTCGTGGTTGGGAATGCTTCCGCTGGAGGGGGAGTGTACCAATGTGGTTGAAGGGACTTACCCTTGAGGGGGAGATTATTAGGAATCCAAGTGTGATTCTAAGTCCCACATTGGCTAGAAATGAGAAAGTGGAGCACTATATAAGAATAAAGACCCATAAACCCATTGCCTTAAGGAGCACTATATAAGAATAAAGACCCATAAACCCATTGCCTTAAGGTTTTGGGTTGAGAATGATTTGCAAAATTTTGTTTGACTTGACAAAGGCAAGAAAAATAATATCATGAGTCATAAGTTTCTAATGTCTTAAATGCATATGTCTTACTCTCATATGTCTTTTTTCATTAAACTTTTGCTCATATATATATATATATATATATATATATATATATTTATATATATATATATATATATATATATATATATATATATATATATATATATATATATATATATATATATATATATATATATATATCAACTTGACTATCATAATACAATAGGAAGTAGCCTTATTAAAAAATGATAAATCATATATAAAAATCTGCCTCAATAACAATAATATTTACAACAAGAATCTTTGTTTCCATGCTATATCATATTTATGATATTGCACCCCACCCAAAGTAAACATGACTAGTATTTGATTTTGTGTCACCAGAATCAAATCCCATTTGGCACTTCATGTCATATAATAAAATAAATATTTATTATTAGTCATATTATTTTTTTTAACATTAATATCAAGATAAATCTCTTTTTTTTTTTTTGGAAATGATAAATCTATTTTATTTTTTGACAAATGTATCGATGAATCCAAAATTTAGTTTTTTTATTATAATTTTTTTAATCCAAAAATGTTTTATAATCCGAACCATTGGAGGCTCCTCATAGCGTTGCAGCTTCCATCACTCACTCAATATGTGAGGTGGAAGAGTGGAGATTCACTGGAGATAGAGATCAAAGTGCATAGAGAAAAGCCGCAAATCGAATACACAAGTTTTGCCAACTGTGCTACAAGATTTGGGGTCTTTCTTCCTGCACCACTAAATTTCTTCTGCATCTCTAAAAATATTTAAATTATAAAAATATCCTTTGATCATTTAAGTGAAGTCACTTACATCACATTCCAAAATTATTTCCAAATGTCCATTTTTGGTGAAGAATATTTCCGGAAATCAAAATATATAACCGGAAGTCGACTTCTGAAAGTTGACTTTCGGTATTATATTTTGACTTCCGGTAATATATTTTTATTTTCGGAAGTTGACTTCCGGTAATATATTTTAACTTCCGAAAGTTGACTTTCGTTAATATTTTAATTTCCAGAAGTCAACTTCCAGTAATATGTTTTGACTTCTGAAAGTCGAACTTTCGATTATATATTTTGGAAGTGTGATGTTCGTGACTTTACTTAAATAGTTAAAAGGTATTTTTGAGATTTAAAGAAATGTTTGGAGGTGTAGAAAAAATTTTGGAGATAAAGGAAGAAAGACCCCAAGATTTGTCATTCAAGTAGATTTCTCCCTTTAGGATATGTTGTGGGCGATTGTTGTTTACACCCCATGTTTTCTTTATTCACTTCCATCAGGGTGTACGAAATTTCTATTTGTAAACATTATTCATACTACACACAGTCTCGAATTCTCATAATTTTGGATTGATTATTTAGAAATATATTATAAACTATCTAATTCGGAATAAATTTATGGATTTCTAAAATTTTTAATGTACAAACGTATTCTAAATTATGAAATTTAAAATAAATTTTCAGATATTTTAATTATGTTTTAAATTATGTAATTTTAAATATATTTTAAATAATATCAATCGGAATAGATATTTACATAATACAATCTGAAAATATACTTTTGAATTGTATGATTTAAAGTCTTTTTTTTTTTAAATTATATATTCTGAATTGCATAATTTAAATAATTTATATAATTTTCAACTCTTATATAATTTATAATATATTTTTAGATTATATACTCTAAAATATATATTTTCTAATTTCACTACTTAATATAATTTTTCAGATGATATAATTCAAAATATTTACAACCCATAAAAAAAGTAAACCTTTTTAACACTTTTGAAAATACAATAAGAATGTATGGAAATCTTAAAATAAATGAGACATGGCAATAAACCGACTATAGAAAAATAAAACACTCCATTTTTACTCGGATATTTATTGGATATAATGTTTTAGAAGATAAATAATATCAATTAGATTTAATGTGATTTTTTTCCCTATAGCATGAATATATCTTCGTTCCTTAGTGCCTTTATCCTTTGGATGCATCTATGAGTATTAAAATAACTTAAACATCTTTTTCTCTAGGTCTGTGCTTTTTAATTTGAGAGAAGAAAATTATTCCACAACTCAAAATCTAAAAGACCTGTGAATTAATTTTCACCACAAACTTTATTTGTAGCAAAAACAAACGTGCACAAATGTGGACCACTTGAAAGTTATTTGGGTGGTGGAAAAAAGCTTGTACGTAACCATATAAGAGTATACTTTTGTTAAAGTGAGTCAATCCGGCTCACACAGGTTGGCTCACTACGAATCGAGTTGAAAATGAATGAATCCAACCTGACTCATTTTATGGTGAGCTAGAAATTTTGCAACCCGGCTCAACCCACCACAGGTTGGTGGATTAAGTGGGTTGACTCACCAACCCACATAAAAAAATTATTTATGTATTTATTTTTAAGTATTCAAATATTTAAATAATTTTTTAAGCAACTCATGAGATGACAATCATAGTAAAATCAAGAACCAATGTTTTCATCATGCTCACCACCAATATATGATGAATTGTTTCCAAGAAAATGTCCATATAGTAAAAAAAATTGCTAATATTACACATTTTCTGTCGTGCTATTTAACAAAATATAAATAAAAATATACACATTTTTGTCATGCTAATTTAGAAAAAAATGTTTACAATTGTTTATTCAATCCCAAAAATCTTAGGAACCTTTGAAATTGATTGTTTTTCTCTCCTTTCTTCTCTTTTAGTATGAGTTCCATTGGAAACATAATATTCTTCTTCACATTTCTAGTTGCTATTATTGTCTCTACCACTTCACAGCCATGCAACTTATACAGGTTTTCAAAGAACATGAACTATGCAGCTTGTGAGGATTTTCCTGTTCTTGAATCCTCATTGCATTGGAACTGTCATCCTGTGTCACGTGTAGTCAATGTTGCATTCAACAAGGCCAACGCAAAGGATTCAAGTTGGGTTGCATGGGCTATCAACCCTACCTCAAAGGGCATGTTGGGTTCACAATCATTCGTCATAGTTCATAAATCAAATGCCACCATTAAAGCATACACATTGCCAATAACCAGTTATGCAACAATGCTATAAGAGGGTGATCTCAGTTTTTGGAGGTCATAACATGGATTTGGCTTTACAACAAGAAGAGGACCGGGAATCCTCATGACCACACTGTCATTGGTCAACAACAAATAAACCTAACAAAATTTGATTAAAAGGACTAAATCGACGTATTTTGAAAGATGAAGGACTAAATTGGTCTAAAGTTTCAAAATGGACTAATTCCAAAATTTACTGAAAGTTAAGGGACCAAAAACATATTTAACTAAAACAAACAAAACAAAACTTCCCGTTTTGTGGGAGAGGTGAAACCTAATTATTTGGTGCATATCCATTTTGGAGGCTGAAGCCATTTATCATTTTATTTTAATATTCAGAATGTATAGGAGTAGCTAGGTTCCTTATTCACGAGGGTTAGACGTAATGTATCTTAAGTCTTTGTGATTCCTGGTATTTAAAAGTTTTGTAAAATCCTTACAAGATTATACTTTTGAAAATATAATACAACACACCAAGTGATACGATCCTATCCAGGAAAGAGTATGATCATTTATGAATTTGAATCCTCAAAAGGCATGACACGAATAAATCAGAGAAGAGACGCAAAATAAGACAGATGGAGGACACTACAATCTAGCAGATTGATAAGTCAAGTGAAGATTCGCCACAAAGATGTTAATCTTTGATAAGAACCAGAGGCCTAAGCCAAGAACAAAGAGAATTCTCTCTTCAATGAAATCAAATTCAATATATGACTAAAAGTGTCTACATTGTTTTTGGTACCTCTATATATAGGCACATAAGTTTAAGAAAACCTTAAAACCTTACAAGAAGGCCCAAGCCCAAAACATAAAAACATAAACTAATTCATAAAAGAAAGCCCAAAGCCCAAAAACATAAACATAACTAATTTCTAAGAGAAAACCCAAAGTCTAAAAACATAAACTAATTTTCCTAAAAACTATCCTTCAAATGTGCTTCAAGCCATGATCTTCATATTTTTTGAATTTTAGATTGCTTGTAGCGTCAGGAGCCTTAAATAGTTTTGATATTCCAATCTCTTGTTCTTTGCCCTTGTCATAGGTCCTTTAAATTGTAAAGGTTCATCTTCAAGTTCTTCTTGTATGGAATATTGGGATAGTTCTTTATCACCAAGGCTCTTGAATCACACAAGAAGCCCACAACAAGAACCTCTCTTCCAGGTCTGGAATCAAACCAAACACACCATAAAATGTATAAGAAGGATCAAACCTCAAAGGTGGTTCTCCCTAGTGAACCAAGAACCTACTTCAATACCTACACCAAGAGCACTAACAACTCCAAGACTCTAATGATGATCACAAACAGTTCCAGCACTGAGATGTTTAAAGAGATTGAGATTTTCCAGAAGTATCAAAGTGATTTCACGCCCAAAATGAATCTCCCATTCTCACTGAAAAAACAAGCTATATAGTTTACATATTGAACAAGTTGAAATTTAAGTTCAATTGATTGATTTCACTTACTTTATGTGAAATCAGCTGATTGAATAATATTTCATTCGATCAAGTATGTTATTTGCAAAACTATAATACCAAGTTGTTTAATCTATTAAAAACTATTTTGACATATTGAATAGATACAACCAAACACTAAACTTCTATTTCTAAGTCAATACGTCTTCAAGTTCAGTCACATCTTCAAGCTTCAAAATGTAGCCAATTCAAACAATTGCTTCAAGCTTGAACAAATCATAAACTTTCATCAAATCTCAATCAAATATTCAATCCTTTATCAAATCTATATGTACCAAATCCATTTGTGCTAACAAAAGAGAAAAAGCTGTGAAAAAAAAAACTTGAAAGGAAACCTTCTTTTCTAGAAGAAGGTTGTTGTGTGTGATGGGTTTTTAACATGAAGCTTAAAAAAAGTTTCTACTTTTATGTTTAAAAGGAAAAACCTAACTTTTAAGGGCTGCCTAACAACAAAAAATTTTGCGCTTGAAAATTTGCTTACCCCGAAAGAAATGAGGGTAAAAGTCTATCATGTCTTCTCCTAGCTCGCGCATGACATCATCTGACTGACCGCTCCACCACACTTGTACCCAAGGTAGTTAAACTCAAAAATTTGCGTAAGTTCGTGGAAGTATCATAAACTCGTAGCAGTTTACTTTAGATAAAAAATATTTAAATATTTATAAATAATATAATAATGTATTATTATATGATATTATAAATATTCTTTTATGTATTTATTGAAATTTTATTATTATTATTATTATTAGTTGATCATATTATATATTTTTAAATATTTTTAACTAATATTTTTTATAATAATTTTAATTAATTATATATATCATATTTAATATAACATAAAAAGTGTCTAAAGTTTGACATCCAAAAGTCCAAAGACATTCGGCCCAATTGGCCAACAGAAACTTTACATGCGTGACTTCATCTTCATGACTTTTTCCTTTTACCGGTGTAGTAAGAAGGTTGGAAGAACAAACCACCTATGCAACTGCAAATGAACACAAGATGACGAGCAACACATTTGTAATGACAACGATAATAACGTTGGAACAGAGACTACGAGTAAAGAGAAGCTAATCACAAAGAAGGAGAATGCAATCACTAACACCACCGCGACAACAAATGTCACCTCAAGCGACCACCTATGAAGTGCGAACGTGACCATTAAAGACAACGACAATGACCAACAACCTGCAACTACGAAGAACACAAACACGAATCCTAACACGTGTAGAAAATGGGTCATTTTGGGTTTACAAAAAAAAACCCTCTTGACTCGCCAACTGGATTGTAGACTAGTGAGTTGAATTGAGTTCACGACGAGTCTACCGAGTTTGCTCCAAAAATGAGTTTGCTTCTAAGTCAACTCATTTAGGGTGAGTGAAAACATAAACTTGGACAAATAACGATTTAATTATTTAACTACTGAGTTTGAGAATCATGTCTCCAAACTCAAAAGCTTACCTCTATACTATTTGATATAGTGTTCAATGGTCTAAATTGGTTGCCTTTTCCCTCGATTGTCTGATCTCATATAACATTTGATGATACTTTATGTTGTCTTACTATCATTTCCTTCATATACAACTGAGTTAGCTTAGATGTAGACATCCTAAGATTCATTGACAGGAAGAGACACTATATAATGTTAGCAGAAAAAAGATATAGATATAAATAAAGTTGATTGAACTAACTAATTTTTATAATAAACAACATATGGTAAAATTTATTAAGAGAAAGGAGTATAAAGATTTTGGATTGAAACACCTTTGTCTTTGGAAAGAAACACAAAATAATTTACGTTCTTTCATTATACATGTTATGGAGGTTATTTCAATATACATGTTATGAAAGTTAAATAACTCACAATAATTAACAAGAATTTTTAAACCAACATAATATTACAGAGGTTTTGAAACTTTTGTTAAATGCTAGGGATACAAAGTTAGCTTTTTCTTTGGTTAGAAGAAACTCTGAGGAACAAAAGATGGTTTGTCTGGAAAAAATATAATCTGAACAAATTTACTTAGCGAAAATTTTAACTCTTGATAATATAAAACTAAACATCCCTAAAATATTTTTTTTAGTAAAATTATGTTAATATTTTCAACATATAAATCTTTTAAAGACAAATTTCTGTTTTAAAAAACATTTTTTATACTATTGTACAAACAAAGTGCACAACTTGAGATTATGAGTCTATGTTTCTTGAACACCTTAAGCAAATGGCTCTGATTCATTAAGTTAATCTCATCTAACACATGTGGATAGTGACCAACATCCTTAACAATTTTGGACACTCCATTAGCAATTTTTTGACTTCAAATTGTACTTACCCAATAATATCTGAGGCATGTTTTGATTTTGGTTTTCCCATTCTCACACGGAATTCAACTCAACACGTTCACCTCAGGGCAAGTGGCCTTACCTTTGGACTTTTCTATACACGCTTTGTACCCTAACTCATCTACCATGTCCTTATCTGTTAAAAAAAAAATGAAAAAGTGCCATGAGGTTATTCCAAAATTAAAGTTATTAATAGTTCCGAATCATTTCTAATATTAATCATAGTATTATATTCTAAAAGACTTCTATTTTTTCATAATTTAACCTTAAGATATTTTCAAACATACTTATAATTTATAACAACTTTTGAAAACACCGGTTTATATTTGTTAGGGTGATATCATCAAATTACCAAATATAAATAAATATAAATCTCACTTTATTATTTATATTTTTATAGGATAGAATTTATTCTTTTAATGTACATTTTTTATCTTTACCTTTTAATACATAATTATTTTGTCAGTTTTATCTATAAGTAACATTTTTTTATAATTTAACTGTTTTTCATTTGACTATTTTTAGCATAAGATTTTTTAAACTAAATCTGTACCCCTTTTGATATACACATTTTTTTAATCTTACTCTCTTTAATAAGTAACAAATTTTCTAAACTAAAGTGGTTACTTTACCAATTTTAACATTTAAGTAGCTATCTTATTTTTAATTTTAACTATTTTTTATTTGACTTTTTTAACTTGATTCTTTTTTAAGCAAAAAATAAGTATCTATAATAAAGAAAATACCTAAAGTACATAAAAAAAACTTTATAATAAAATTGTAAAAATTATTTATATTTACTTTTATAACTATAATTTTATTATTTCCTCTTATAGTATAAAAAGAATGAAAACTAATGTGTTATCTTTCACTTAACACCAATTTTTTATTTTCAAATAAATGAAAGAGACATTATGTTTCTAAAGTGAGTGCTCTTATTCACTTACAACCAGTCATCACTAATTTGTGGAAAATATATGAAGAGGAAAAAAAATTGACTTGCAAATCGCTTTTGCAAAAAAGAATTGAAAGAATGACTTTTGTTTTTTCTGAAAATTCCCATCCACTGATAGAAACAAATAAAATCTTGGCTACTTTATAAGGAAAAGAGAAAGCCTTTCTTTTTGCTCTTCCTGCTTGTCCACAATAAAGATGATGTAACAATGGAATCAGGAACAGAGTGAAAAAAAAAAAAAAAAAAAAAAAAAAAAAATGGAAAAAGGAAAAGAAAAAAAAAAAAAAAAAAAAAGAGAACAAAACACTTTTTTTATTATTATTTAACACGAAAAACATTAAATGATAAATGAATGAATAATGATGCAAGTATGAGGACAGTAAGTGTCAGTTATCTTTTAAATTTTATATAATACTTTTTCCAAAAAGTTATGGTACATATACAATACATTTTAATGATTTCATTATTGAGTACTTGAAACTCTTGTATTCATTTGTTGATTTGGTTATATTTATGAATTTTATATTTTAAAACATGGCATGCAAAAAAAATCTATTTTTAAAATAAAATATCCTTGAAGACTTTTTTCATTTAAATGGTTTTGTCAATGGGTCATTGAAAAGTCTTTATTACTGTAATTAGCATACTTTATATTCTACAATTATTTAGTGGGTTATCCAAATAAGTGGGTTTTTTTTAATCTAGAAGTTATTGTTTAACAAGTCATTGAAAAAAGTTGTTGTAACTAGTATATCATATTTTCAACCCTAAACTGTTTAATGTTAATGGATTTCAATCATTGAAAAGTCTTCAAAAAATTATATTTAGTCTCTCATAATATGTAAGATCTTAAATACCACACAATACTAATGAAAATATTTATACACTTATAATTGAAATATGCTAATGCATGAATAGACAGAAAGTGTTTGAGATGTTTTTAATTGGGAAGACCAAAGGGAAACTGGAAAAAATTGAGTTAAAATGATGAAACCTAAGTTAAAAGTTAAAATAAAATTACTAGCTTCACCAGAAATAAATAATCATCAAGAAAACAAAAGAAGACAAACTTGGAGTTATTTTTAAAATGGATTAATTTATAGATGCCACTACTTTTGTTTTTGACCAACTTGTTTATCACGCTGTTGAGCACAGCCACTACTCACTAAACTTTTCTAAATCCAAAGCATCATAGAATCTTTTCTAAATTCATGTAACCACTAATAAAAAGAAAGGTCATAATTAAGCTCTGAAAGAGTTACAGTGTTAATAATTCAATTATGGTCTTATTCTCCTTTTCATTATTCATTTTGTTGGCTACTGAATCTCATAACTTTAAAAATTGCGGCCAAGTTGGACTTTCTTTATTGCTGATTCCAGGAGTGATTGGTTTTTTCTGTATACAAAGTCCAAACCATAATGAACAAAATCTTGACTCTTATAATATTTTATGTTTTTGATGTTCCAAACCAGAACTAAAGACACTTTAGAACTCCAGTGTTTCTTCTTTAATATAGTTATCAACTCAACAGAAACAGTTTAGGAAGAAAAGTAGAAATAGAGACAGCTTGAGACAAGTTTAGATAAACAACTTGGTATGTGTTTGGATTGAGATTTCAACGACATCAAAAGTCCGTTTACACTTTTCAAAACGCAAAACAGAACAACACTATTGATTCTATGAAACAGTAACCTGACTAATTATGTACTCATTGACAAGTAGTTTTTCTCATAAACATTTGTTTACAAGTTCTTTTCATGTCTAAAGAGAAAGCAAGATTGAACTCTTTTACCTTAAATAGTGTTAGAATAAACTAAACATAGTTTATCACCATATCATAAACCCACTTCATTTTATATGTTCTCTGAAACACTTAAGTTGGGTAATGACAGAAACCCAAATAAACTCTTCCAAAAAATTTAGTTGAAAAATATAGATAATTCAACATATATCACATGCTGAACTAAAGGGAATCCCAAAAAAACTCATTGTATTATGCAGGGCAGGACAGAGTATTAAGGTACCATTAGCAAACTTTTCAAACAACAAAGCAGTCCAGATTTTTTACTGCATTTTCTCGGTTTGTCTTTTTTTTATTATTTTGAAGTTACATCAGAGTAACACAAAAAAAACTACCAGAAAATCCAAATTCAGAACAAAGTTCCATGCTGCTTTTTGTCTGGTATCGGTATTCACAGCAACAATTTGATATCTGACATTGCCAATCAATTGAATCCTCCAGCAGGATAAGCAGAGAGCAATGAGAGAGAGAACAGGAATGTAAAAACAAGCGAAATCCATATTCATAAATTTTACACAAAAGGGTTGGTGATCATGGAAACTTACAACAACAAAGCACTACATTTAACTATTTTTAGAACCTAACACAAGGATTAAAAGGACACCTGTTGTCAGCTGGAGAACTTGGATTCTCTCATGCACAACAACCAAGTCCCCTCAACCGTGGCAATTAAACCTAAGCATAACACTAAAACATGTCAGACAATTAAATAGCTCCTAGATAACATAATCAGACCACTCAGAGATGTATGAAGTGTGATCCATGGTAAAACTAGGCATCTTATCCAATTTAATAGGGTTGTCCTTCCCTCCAATCAACCTAGCAGGGTTTCCAACTGCAGTAGTCCTTGCTGGAACATCCTTCAACACCACAGAACCAGCACCAATCTTAGCCCCATCACCGATCTTAATATTTCCCAAAATACAAGTCCCTGCACCTATCAACACCCCATCACCAATCTTAGGGTGTCTATCGCCACTTGACTTACCAGTCCCTCCCAAAGTCACATTATGCAAAATTGAAACATTATTGCCAATAGTTGCAGTCTCCCCCACCACAAGCCCAGTGGCATGATCCAGCAAAATTCCACGTCCAATCTGTGCACCAGGGTGAATATCCACAGCAAAAACCTCAGACACCCTATTCTGAATCAACAGGGCCAGAACCTTCCTCCCTTGAAGCCACAATTTGTGAGCAATCCTGTGAGCCTGGCATGCAAGAAACCCTTTGAAATTTAACAAACAATGCACATAACTAATGCATGCAGGGTCTCTCTCTTTGACAGCAACTAAATCATCCTTCACAGCACATATGATGTCATCTCCACCATCACCGATCAAAACACCCAAGAAAAGTTCAAAAAGGGTGCTGCTTGGAAGGCTCAAACTGCTCAAATTGGTGGAGAGTTGGTTGGCCAAGGCACTCTCTAATGATTTGTGAGACAAAATGGAACTGAAATAGTAATTGGACAGAATAGGTTCCTGATCCACATCCGACCTGGCCTCCTCCTGAATCTTCAACCACAGATCAACAACCTCGAACTCAAGAACACCAACACCACCCTCCACACGTGTGTCCAAGTCCTCCACACGTGAGAAGGCCATCTCCCGATTCTTGCAAATGGGTAAGCAGGGGACGCGATCGGAGAAGGTGGGTCGGCAGAATTTGACGTAATTGAAAGAATGGTCATCGGAGGAATTGGGGGCGTTTGGCTTGCGAGAAAGAGGGGTTGGGGCGTCCACGCAAGTGGCCATGTGGAGGGAGAAGAGGTGAATTGCGTGCAAAGGTTGGAGCTTTAAGGGATGAAGGAAAATGGGTGTGAATTGGATTTGGGAGGGAGTGAGAGGGGAAGTCTTATATAATGGAGAAGTGAAAAAGCGCCCTAGAACCAGAACATTCATGGAAAATAGGAAAATTTTGAAGGAAAATTAATAATTAAAAAATAGGAGAAAGGGAAAATAAATTTTTCTTCTTGTTTGAGTGCTGCTTTGGTTGATGAAATATGAAAGATTGATGAGTGAATGACTGTGATTCGTGTTCGGAAAGGAAGGGCTGGTCCTGGTCTTAAGGAGGCCACATCTCACATAAATAAAGTTAATATACTTTTACACACTCCATTCCATTTATAAATTTATTATATATTTGTTTTTATGCTCCTTCCACCTATTGTTTCTTTAATGTAGTTTTATTTTTTATTAATAATTTTAAAAAAATTAATTCCATCACATTACTTTAAATGTTTTTAATTTATTTTTTCAAATATAATTTATTTCGTCAAAATTGATAATAATATGATTACTACAATACTATGTGATAAGTTGTTCATACCAAAATTTAAAATTTCATAAAAATACTAAACAAAAACAACTATCAGTAATTTATTCATGGAAGACAAACATGATCTTAAAATTGAGACTTTAGTAATTTAAAAAGAAAATAAATTAAAAAAGAAAAAAAAAAAGGTATAAAGTGGGTAGTGCATGATCCCTTTGTCTTGGTGCCATCTCGTGAATTGCGTTTACGTGTTCGATGTGCAGCTTCACACCGAATAGTATAAGAGATGGAAATCGTGGATTCTTGTTTCATAGGAGACACATCTGTATTCATATCTCTTTGGATTTTGTGAATCCAATCAAGTTTTTTTACACATTCCAATAATAATATTTTACATTCAAAGGTAATATTTTTATTTCATATAATAACAGTTTTTAGTTTTATTTTAGAAAAATATTTATAACTTTCTTCAACTATTTTTTTATTGTAAACTTATGTATAATTAGAAATAATTAATATAAATATCATTTATATCTAGAAAAGAGACAGAAAAATTATTGAAGAGTTGACAGACAATTTTACAGAAATTTATATCTAGGTAATCATTTTTAATCAATTAAGAGGTTAAATAAAAATAGAAAAAAATAAAAGTTCTATACCATTTGGAATTTTATAAATGGTGAAGTTTCATAAAATGTGAGCTATGATAAAAAAAATTTGTAATTCACTTTATAAGATCAAGTTTACATTCAACTTTTAGTCTAGTTTATTATGAATTTAATTAAAACATTTTTAATATATATATATATATATATATATATATATATATATATATATATATATATATATTAATATGTCGTTTTTAATTTCATTGGTTAACTTGAAAATCTTATACCGATAGAACAAGGTAATTGAGCTTTTTAGTCCTTATTTTTATCTAATTATTAAATATCTTCCCAATTTTTCGATTTGAAGGATATAATAGGGTAGGTTAAGCATAATTTTAATATAAATGAAGATTTTAATTATAACGTGTTTTAAATTTTGAAATGGATAAATAAAAAGACATAAAGAACTAATATTAAAAAGAGATTAATTTTTCTTCGTTTTTAACAATTTTTTAACATAAATAATAAAATAACTATTTTTAAAATGATTAATTATATTTAAAAAAATCAATATATTTACTTTACATTAATTGAATGACCATATAATATCTTGTAAATACATTTTAAATCTTTTGTAATTATAATACTTTAATTTTAAGATATTATGAGATATAAAAGTTTTGCACATGCAAATAGAGCCAAATTATTCTAGCTGCAATATTTAAAATTGGAATAATAAAAATTTCTTTACTTTATCTGTATGACAACCACACTATTCAAATAAAATTTCTTCAGAAATACTTATAAAAAAATTAAAAATTAAAAATTTTATTTTTTTATAAACTAAAATCAACTACTTTATAATTTATTTTTTTAAAAAGCAAATAAACAAATTCTACGTACTTTAGTTTTTATAATTCAATAGCAAGTGTAAAAGAGTTCAATACTTTCAATATTTTTAACTAAATAAGTGACTAAAACATTTGAAAATAACATTGAGAATGACTTTTGGCATCACATAAAATAAAATAAAATAAAAAATATAATAATTAACAAATGAAATGAAAAGTGAGTTGTCAATAATAGCCGCCGTCGAAGTTCAATGATCCTTTGACTTTGTTATGTAATCCATTACGTCACAAATATTCTACTTTATGCACCTCCCTTTTCAAATACTTTTCTTTTCTTAAATTATTTTTTTATCTCCAAGTTTAAACAAATCAACAATCTCAATCATTCATCACTCAATTTTATATAAAAAAAATTAGGTTGAATTAAGTTAAATTTATTTACTTTATTAAATTCAATAACTCTTTGCATTATTGATTAGGATAGATTAAAATTTGTTCAATTGAATTATGAATTTTGAATTATTTTTGTTAGTATTTATAATTTTAAAACATTTTCTTTATTTTTTTTAAATACCACTTTTAAAAACAGATTGTATTATTTAGTATCTAAATGATTTAGTATTTAAAAAGATAAATATTTAGCGGATAAAAAAGTAAATAATAGTTATATTGTTATCATTTAATATTTTGGTCTCATGAGATTCTGTCTCTTATAGCATCATTTAATAAGTGGTAAATGATGGAAACAAATTTTACTAACAGAAAATAGCACAATCAATTTTAATTAATTAAATTGCTAAATTGCTAACATGGTCTAGTGTATTTAAAATAATGTCTTATTTCAGGTTTATAAACTTATAGTATTTTATTGGATTAAATATGTTTTTATCTATTTAACTTTTATCAAAATTAAAATTAGTTTTTTTTTAAATTTTGGATTAATTTAGTTTGTCATCTCTAAAAGTATGTGAATTTAATTATTTTTATCAATTTTGATTAAGTTTATTTTATGTTTCACAGATTGCTAACATTGAAACATAAATATTTTAAATAGGGTAAACAACTCAAATATTATCGTAAACATAAAACGTATTTGAAATATTAAATAAGCTTAACAAAATTTGGACTAAAAAATTCATACATTTACAAAATTTGTAAACTAAATTGAACCAAAGTTTCAAAGATAAATTAATTTCAACTTATCAAAAATATATTTAATCCTATTTTATTTTGTCGAGTTAAATAAATTGATTTATTTTATTTTTCTCCTATTTAAATTGGAACTATTTTCTTCTATCATTACAATACAGAACTTATAATGCAATAGTAATTTGTGTGCTATACTTTGAGTAAAATTTATAGCAGAGAATATCTGAAAATATTTGAAAACAAAGTGAGCATGCCTATGTTTTCTGCTAAAGCTTTGGAATTACCTACAATAAAGAAACAAAACATTTCCCTTAGATTCTCTGTCATTTGTTTTTATGCTTAGAGTGGACCAGTGCAGAGGTATATGCTTCTGAAATATGCCAAGTTTGAAATATTTCAACAACAAAAGAAAACTATAAAGTGAACCACAATGAAGAGCTCTTTAAAACGCATATTTTTTAAAGGATAGACACATATCAACTTTTCTTACAAGAATGAAACAAAACATTATCTCAAACAGTTACATTATAATAATAAAACCTGAACCACAATACACAGCACAGTGATTTCACATAAGATCATTGGTGAAACTTTAACAGAAGTGGAGGACCAAAATAATTTTTGAGAACAAAATTTTATAATCTCCAATTAGATTAAGTAGTATTTTTCAGCATGAAAAGAATCCGAATACAATGCTTTGAACACATTGCAATTGAGTAGTGCGAGAATATGTTTGCAAGCAAAAGTAGAGAAAGTATAGATCATTTATAGATGTAATTATTTGTTACTTGCTTTAAGAAAACACTCAAATCAGCAACTTTCTTTTAACCAAATTTATGTTTCATATTATGTTAAAGTACTTCTTTAATCGAGAAAGCTTGAACATCATATCCAAAAAAGATTTTTCTTTTTCTTTTTACTTTTTCGATAAATCTATAAATTACAATTTGAATATGACAAACTTTAAATAATAAATAATAATAAATCAAGAATCTAACTTACACATAAAAAAATAAATAATAACATAACTTATATATAAGAAATTGGCATTACCTTCAATAAAAAAATATTTAAAACAATGAATTTATAAGTTTTTTTATATAGTGTTTAACTTTTTTATTTTTATTTAATGTAGGACTTAAACTTATATTTGTTTGTTAACAGATATTGTTGTAATATGTTTAATAATTTCACATTGTTGGAGATCCCTCCCACACCGACTAGAAATAGAACGAATTTATAGTATATATATGAGTGCAAATCTCACCTTACAAACCGATTTTGTGATAGTATTATAATTATGGTTAGAGTCTATCCTAACAAAATTTGATATTTGTTAGGTCTATTGTTCCATCCGTTATATATGTAAGTGCAAACCTTACTTTAAAAGCAAGACTTAAAAGACCATTTCTTTAACACAAATCACTAAAAGAATTGAAGTGAAAGACGACATTGAGATAAAATTGTTGTTAAATGGACTATTCCATCATATGCAACAATAGGTTCCATACATAAATCCTCCCTTTTTTTTGAAGGGAGAAGTGCAATTTAGCCATTTATGAGACAGGCCTAGGAAAAGATAAGACAAATTGAGAACTTGTTTATCACCATATCTCATATCTAGCCATGAAACTGTGTCTGAATTATTGAAGATGCTAATCTAGCAAGTTGCACACTCAAGAGAACATAGCAATTTGGTAGCCACACAATCCAACTTTTAGGATTTGGTTCACTCCCTATTCTGGACTAAATCTCTGCCTACCCTTTAAATGTTTTGCTAAATATGTCATATATGCCGTGATGTGATCCCAGACAACCATTCTCTTGTCAAAATTCTTATAATTGTGATTTGGTGTTTTTGGTTCTAATTTATGAAGCGGTTCCGTAGAATTACAAATAACTTATATATGCATAAGGATACGTGTAATAATGTATTATTCACCAATCAAATGATTCATACTTCATCATTGTTCCTCACAAATTTTATGCGAGAATCTGTTTAATTAATTCATTAACTAAATTGCAGTTTTACCAGGTATGAAATACGGCTGTGAACTTATCTGCTCAATACCCATTAGAACCATTACTAAATTCAACTGATTCCAACAGTGTTCGATTAGATTATGAGTTTTTATTCTTCTGTTGCTTAGAAATATCTATGTTAGAATAAATTACAAGATTGTCACGCTAGATTGATCATTCATAGTAGACAATGGTCCTTATTGGACCTTTTTTCTAAGAGTAGATGGAATAGAAGGCTTTTTTTTTCTATTTATATTTTTTAAGGGTGATAAAAAATTAAAATTCTTAATTTATCTATAATGGTTTAAATTCATATTATTTTAAATCTGTTTAAATAGGTTTATCTTAAATCCAAACCCATAGTTTTAGATATTGAGTTTGCTTCATTTAATTAGATTTGAATTTGATATAGATTAGATAAATGTTTGGATTTTGAAAATTCAAAATCAATGTGTGTTTAGATCATTTCAATTTATAAAATATTAGGTTGAATCATACTTATTAGGCTTAATTAAGTAAAGTCAAGTTAGATCCAAGTTTTGCAAAATTAGATTAATTAACAAAAAGAAACTATAATCAGTCCATATTAAAATCAAGTCAAATAAAATTAGATTCAAATTAAATTAGATCAAGACAAATTTATTTGGGTTAAATCCAAGTTAAGCTAGATTAGCTCAGACTTAGAAAACACTCTTAACAAGATCTAATCTAAGCCGAGTCAAAATCTTGTAAAAAATAAAGAAGAAGTTAAGTTTGATCAAATCTTAATAATCACGGTCAAGGTAGATTGAACCATGTCAATCTGATTTGAGCTGAATTAACTAATTTTTTATTTTGTGTTTCCTTTATATTGTAATGTATGAATCTACAATGTGATTTAGTAATTTGAATTACAGCCACACTTAGCTCTGTATGATAGTGTGATCGTATCACCATTTTTGCCTATTGTAAGAACAATGATGCAAGTAGTAAGCCAACATATAGTAAAGGTATAAAAAGAAATATTGAATTGTTATGAATGTTGTTAACAAGCATAAAACCAAACTATGAACTGGATGTTTGACTTGGTCAATCCACAAGTTCTTTTGAAAATGATGTTCTCCACAAGATCCATGTTCAAATGTGCATTATCAGAAGGACAAAAATAAAAGAAGCGAGAGGGATATGATTGGTACGGTTGACATTGGTTCCACACTTCCACAAGCAACTAAAGAATAATTGAGCAAGTACAAAAAAAAAAAGAGAGTAAGAAAACTAAAGGATAAAGCAAACTAAATAAATAAATGAATAAATATCCGCAAAGCACTTTTCATATTGTATTATATGCAAATATCCCAAAGCACTTTCGTTAGCTACTAGATTTTCAAGTGGACGTGGACCAATTCCACATAATTAAATATGGATTCAACTTGAACATATAAAAATGGTTGAGCCATATATGCCAACTTCCTAGTTAACAACAATCTGCAAGTTCCCTCCACAATGAACAAAAGAAACTGATGCTACTGAGTTCAAATGTGTTCAGAACTGACACTATTTTCAGTGCATACAGCATGAAAGGTTAAAACACTTCTGACACTGCAATGAATATACATTAAAAATAATGTCAGATAGAGCTGCAACTTCATAACTGAGAACATTTTCAGTGTATGATTCTTATTTCTTCAATTTAAGGTGATAGTATGATCTTTACTGGTTTTAAACATATTTGGCAATATGTAAAGGAGGAGAGGAACAAAAACATTTGAACAGTAAACAGTAACACCCTTTTGTTATTTTTCACCATTTATTTGAACTATATGAAATAAAATGAAAACAAAGAAACATTTGCTTAATTATTTGTGAAAATAGTTAACAAGAAAAGGGTCTCTCGAATCAATCACACCCTCAACAATTCCGTCCCTTGATTAAAACCTACAAGAACGACATCTTATTCAACTTTGAAATCAATCAAAAGAAAAATTCTTATGCATAACTAAACAGGAAAAATAAAACATTGTGCCGTGACATATCAGAATTACATAACATTGAATATGATATACACATATCTGTGCAATAACAGAAACTCAGGGATAGACTAAATGAAAACCTTGTTGAAGACAGAAGGTGAAGCAAACAAAGGGATATTTTGCATCGTCCACACAAGTAAAGTTCAGGCAGCGAAATACATGATATCTACTAATGTACTTGGCTATTGATAACAAGTTTAACTTCCCTCAAATTCAAGATAGTTAGCAACCTAAGAAGATAATATCTCTAGAGCTTGACCTCAACATCAACACCAGCAGGAAGATCTAGTTGCATAAGAGAATCTATTGTTTGAGCAGTAGGATACAGAATATCAATGAGACGCTGGTGAGTTCTGATCTCGAAATGGAACCGAGCATCCTTGTGTACGTGAGGGGATTTAAGAACACAGTAGACTCGCCTCTTGGTTGGCAATGGCACGGGTCCCATCGTTTTTGCATTGGTAGTCCTTGCTGCATCTAATATCTGCTTGCAGGAATCCTCTATCAAAGGCACCCAGTAAGATCTAAGCTTGATTCTGATCTTCTGCTTCGGCGCCATCTAAGAATAGGAACAAGAAAATATTATCCGAGGATTTAATTTTATGACAGTACATCAAAAAAGAAAGACATCTCATGAAATGTTTATTATAATTTCTGGTTAGAGTAAAGAAAAACAAATCAATGGTTTAATACTCAAAATCTCATACCATTGAGTTACTTTTGGACCTTTCAACTGAACTTACAGATAACTTCACAAAGGAACTTATGAAAAATAAGCTAACAGCACGCTTAGTTCAACATTAATTCAAAGCCCCAAATAGTAGAATTGCCATACAAAACCCCTCTCATCCATGAAGAACTAGAAAATATAAATAATCTAACTGTTATTAGCAGCCTATGCTACATTACTTACCGCAAAAAATAAAAATAAAAAAATAGGTTTTTACTACATGAAAAGTGTAGTACAGAAAGAATTAAACTATTTATAAACTATGGAAGATTTCTAAATACATCCTTAAGAACAGTGATTAGAGAATATTAGTTTCCAATGCAGCGACCATCTAATTCCATAATGCTCAACTATAAATATTATCAAAGTGATCAGTATACAGTAAAGAATCACAGTATGTTTCACGATGTTAAAATGCAGTTAGACATGCTGAGTGAGAGCTTAATTTTTTTTTATTGTAAAAATTCATGATTATAATATCATGAAATAAGAAATCATAATACCTAATTTTGACAACTAAAACAGTTGAAAACAGATAGTTGATAAGAGTCATTTTGATGGGAACTGAATTTACTATGGACACAAATAGAGAATTTACTCAGGGAATAGCGCTCAGATTAGAACAACAGGTACAAAGTATAGGAATTAAGAATGACAACCAATGAGAGGAAATTTCTCAACACTGGCAACAGCCATCCCAAAATTACCCCAAATGATTGCCAACCTCACTCATTTACTTCATTCTGTATATATATTCCACACAGCCTCTAACATAATTCTTTCCACATTAGCTGCTACCAATACAAATTTTTAATAGCCAATGTAAGACCTCTTTTTCCATTATCCATATAGGAGTTCCTAACAGGTTCTAATGCTGCCTTTACCTTTCTCTACATTCAACAACCAACTGTCCAACAAAACAAACTACAACAAATTTGTAGAGAACATCCGGTATGTGACAAACAAGATATGAGACACCACGTTTAGCCAAATTCTTCATGAAGGAAACATTTGCACCACTTGGACAACTTCCTAGGGCTGTAGTCTAAGGACATTAATGTCAGATTACATCTTAAAACCAGCAGACATAAAAGGAAGTTGCCTAACATATATACTAATTGCAACCCGTTGAGATAGGCAAATGGAACTTCTCAATAGTTACCAGGCCCTCTCTGAATTTGATTGCCATTTTTTACAAGCTAAAATCATTGGGGCCTCTATATCATGCAGAGCTAGGCCCACTTTTGATGAATTAGGGGTGAGGATACAACACTAATAGGCCATCACGCATCATGGAATACGAAATGGCTTCATATAGAATGATATATACAACACTAATATTCATCAACATACCCGTCAAAGAATGACTATACAGAGAATACTTGGTTTTTGAAACGCAAATAGTAACTTTTTCTCAGTTTAGAACGTACACATTCACCGACACTTAAAATGCCAGAACCCTGCATACATCACTACGGACAAGTAAATTGTAATGGTACTAGAGCACAAAAGCCAAAAATTCATAATTGAAACTCAATAGTGTTGATTCTTTATGAGTTCCCGCAAACTAATAGTTCATCCTACATGTACTACTCTACATTGTTTGTGGATATAAAATGTGTTGAAGATCTCACATCGACTAATATTATGACTAAATCATGACATATAAGTGAGTGCAAATCTTATCAAATAAGTTAGTATTTTGAGATTAAGTTAAATTTAAAATCCATTATCTAGAAATTTCTACCTCTACAGTTTTCAGTTTCAAAGCAATAAGTGATTCATCACATGATATAAATTGCTAGGTTGCTGAATTGAATCAAACTATGCAATTCAAATTATGGAAAGTGCAATCATGTGATTTTAATAAACTTTCAAATATATTCATGAAACATACTAACTGGCTACCATCAAATACAACTCATTTAACCTCTTACCTGATTTACCAAACACTATTCACAAATTAAAATGTTCAATCATTTCTTATTATGATTCTTCAACGATTTTTACTGGATAAATTCACTTGAAATTTGAGCATCGCATGTACAAGATAGAACAAAACCCGAAATGAAACAAATATTAAATAGCAACTGGAAATGAGGAAATGATCAACATACTGCATCTGCATCAGCGCCAATGCTAATTGCCGAAGTGCTCGGAGTCCCCAAGTCACCAACCTAAAACGCCAAAATATTGCATTAACAAGGATACCAACTGTACCATGCCATCTAAGATCTAAACCCCTCCACTTCACTAATGAGCTCAAAACATAACATTAATGATATGTTTGGATGGGAGGAAAGACATTACAGCAGAAATAAAACAGATAACAGTGAAGTTTCCTTTGTTCAGTTAAAGGGAAAGTGGAAATCAAGGGGAGAACAATAATCAACTTGAACAAACAAATATTCATTTTTTTTTCCCCACCGATTTTTTCTTCAATTTAAATTTCAAACTTTCCTCCCTCTTTTTCCTTCAGCAATACTCAACATGTGTAAGGAAAACTACTACACAAGCTAAACCATAGTAACATTAAAGCCAGTGCCATTATACTTCCTAAATCTCCAAAAAAACAAGTTATGACATTGCGAAAGACAAAAACAATAACATTGTCGTAATTTACATTATTCATTTCATCTTATCTCCCCAAATCTTACACTATCAACAAATACAATGAGCATTGCTTAACAGATAAATAACACACATGCTGAATTAGTACATTCTAGAAACACAATTAATGAAGCAATTGGAAAATTCATAGTAATGCATCACCCAATGAAGAAATACCAAACCACACACCCACAAACCTGATAAGTGGTGGGTTCAGAGTCATCATCAAGGGTTTCTGGAGGTGGGTCCAAGGGATCAGGGGAAGAGTCCAACACTTCCGGAGCAACATGAACCACAGTTGATGAGTGCAGAGGTTTGGGGCATGTGACTCTCAAGGAGTTACCCGAGAAAAGGCACAAAGATGGAGACTTTAGCTTCGAAGATAGAGAGGGGGAAGAATTGGAGAGAGAAAGAGGAGTAACAGAGAGAGAAGAAACCGCCATTGAAGCTCTTCAACAATTCTATCTCACTCTGAATGAACGAACTAGTATCTAGCTCTATGGAAGGTTGTGTTCCGACACTTCTCATAGAATTATCCACAATTTATTTTCTTTTCTGATTTTTTAGATTATGGATCACAGCCCGAAAGCCCATCCAATAGGGCTTCGGCCATTTCTTCCTGCACCTTCATAGTTTCTTCCTACACCACCATATATTTATAAAATTCGAATTTTATCTTTCTAAAGTACAGATTATACAATCTTGAATAGATTTTTTTGTCAAGATATTTTTATTTTATATTTTGTATTATATAAACCAAAATGTATATTTTTATTTTTCATATTGGATAGTATAATTTGGATATAAATTTATATTCTAGGTAGAGAAAGAAAATGAGATGATGGGAAGGTGGAGGAAAAAGATGAGGACAAATTTGTCCTTTCACATTACTTATGCAGGTGCAGGAAGAAAGTATGAAGGTGCAGGAAAAAATACCCTATGGCTTTCTATACAACCTTTTACGAACATGGCCCAAATATGTTTCTTCATTTACAAGTTTTAAATACAAAAGAAATAATTAATTGAAGTAGGAAAAGCACTATTAATGCATATTTCGAACATATATATGAATGCATGATTTTTGTCAAACCAGTTCTATTTATTTTATTTAACTTCGATCTTGGAATGCTCATTTTAAAATGAAAGAGTTTGACTACAGAATTTTATAGGATGCTAAATGTTGAATAGAATTGAAAAAATCAAGCTAGTGTAAAAAATCTACCTACTAGCATCAAACAAAGGCTTAAATAATATTTAAATTTCTTATAAATTAATATAATATTTGTAAAACTCATCTCCTTCTTCACAAAGTTATTACTACCAAAACTTACTTTCTTCTATGTTCTAACCTCCCTTCTTTCCCTTTTCCTTCCTCTTCGGTATCTCAAAATTTTCTCTCATTCTTCTTTACCCAGGAGTTGTACTCAATCAAAAGGAGAAGCTCCTAAACTCCTTGCTACTCAGTCCCATTCAGAGGTAATTGACGGTTCCTTTTTTTCCCTTGCTGTTTTGGTTCACACATATAAGAATTTTTTTTTCCCATGTGCTCTTTTAAGTCTCTTGAAGAATTTTCTTTTAAGTGTGATTCCAAAGAACAGAATGAGTCTCTAATCCATGCTCTTTGTGTGTTCTAGAAGTCTCCTATGGGTTTTTGATGTTAGAGCTTTTTGGGAGAGGGGAAATCTTTGTTGTGCACCACAAGGTAAAGGTAACTAGGTTTTGTTGAAAATTTGAAATGAACCGCCTATCTTGGTCATTAGTTGTGTTTTGATGTGTTGAATCGATGAGTTCATGTGAATTGTGGTGGTTTGTGTTTTCTGGTTTTGTGTGTTGAGAATAGGTGAAAATTTGCTATTTTAGCTTAAGCGAGAGCTTTTGTTGCTTAAGCGAGAATTTCTAGCTTAACTGGAACTCTTTTTGTTTCTGTTTAATTTTAGCTTACACGAGAATCTTTAGCTTAAGCGAGAGCCTTGTCGCTCAAGCAATAATTTCTAGCTTAGGCGACAAAGTCACTGAAACTCTTTTTACTTGTGTTTAATTTTAGCTTAAGTAAGAATCTTTAGCTTAAGTGAGAGTCCTATCGCTCGAGCTAGAATTTCTAGCTGAAGCGAGAATGCTTCAGAGTTTTAATTCCCTATTTTTAACCTGTGATTTTTTCAGTTAATTTTAAAAACATGTATGCATGAATGATGTTGGTATTTTGAGAGTTGACTTGGTATGTTGTTGCAAAATATGTGATTGTTTTATTTCTGGAATTTGAGATGAAATTAATGATATGTGAATATGAAAATATGATTGAGGATGTATATGAATGTGAAAGTATTGTTGTGAAACTGTGATGATAATGAGTTTATGAATATGTATATACAAGCATTGTATGTGTTTGACGTAATTTCATCGGTCTCGTGGGGAGATTTTATGGTGGTGTTATTTTAGTGTATGCATTGAACTATGAATTCAAGTAAGGTGACATCTTGAAACTCTAATGATCATTCACACTCAAATAAAATAGAATGGTTCATGCGGTGAGAGTAGGAGAAGGTCCTAGTTTAAGGCAAGATAATGGTCTTAGATGATCATGGATTAATCTTGTGTGTGGTAGGATGAAATTCATTGACAGTGGCTTTGTAGAACGGTAGAGGTCACCACAAGTGCAAGTTCAATGATTTCGATTTCAAATGCATCTATTCGGATAATTGAGTTTAGTGTGAACTGTCTGTATGCAATTATGTGAATTATGGAAATTTGTTTATGAGTGACTTATAATTGATATGTTTTAATTGTCTTATGATAACTCTTTTGTATACTAGCTTACCATTGCATTTTGTGTGGTCTTGTATTTTTTTCTTCTTTTGTGATGATCACCATTTTGAGTGGGAGTAGATGAAGATGTAGGTTTATAGACAATTTTGAGAGATGAGAAGTCCATAATTAGAGTTGTGAGATTGCACTAGATGTATAAGTGGTTAGTATGTTCAATATAGGAATACATTTAAAGGTTTGGTGTTGTTATATAAATGATATATTTTTATAGTATGAACCCTTAAAGAATTGTATTAATATATTTTTTATTTTGTTAATCTGTCTTTAAATATTATTATGAAATGTCTTATTTTATTAGTTTTATACTACGTACTAAAGATGAAATGTTACAATATTAATTAAGTTATTATTAAAAAAAATATGTTAAGTATTAAAAATTTTATATTTTTAAATATTTGTGGTTTGATTTTGGCGGTTGCACTATCATATTGTTTATGTATTTTTCCTATCAAAAATAAAACTGATAGAATTAAATTAAAATTTTCTTTATAAATTTAAATATTTTTAATTAATTTTTGTAAATATTGTGAAGAACATACATTTTGGGAGAAGAGGAGTCAACCTAAATTTATCATTGGTTTGTTTGAGATCTTGAAAAGAATAATAAATAATATATTTGGAAAATCTGAAAATACTTTTGAATTTTTGTGAATCCTTGGATTAGATAATTATAATTTTCTTTTTTAGGGATTTGTAAGGATTTTTATTGATAATCAAGGTAAATACAAATATTTGAATCTTCTGACTGTGTATAAATACATTTTTATTTTAAGGTAAAATTTTAAAACGGTAGTTATTTTAAGGAAAATTATCTTTTGACAATTTGTTTTTATAAACTTGACAAAAATTTTATAACTGGGATTAGAATAGATTAATTTTTTTTATCTTTTAACTAAAATAAAAAAATAAAATGGTAACTTTTTATTTAAAAAGGTAGTTTGTTAAACTTTATAAAAAATAACTTCGTTAAATTATCGTATTCCCGTATATGTTAAGGTTATTAGAAATGAGTTTGATGGTATATCGTTTATGTTATACTTTTATTTTTTATTTATAACTATTGAATTGATAACATGTTTAGCTATAAAAAGGGTTTTATTCAAAATATATTTTCATCAGATAAATCATTAATATGCATGCAACTTCAAATCATAGTTAAGGTATCGTATTTTTTAATTTAAAATATGTCATTTTTTTTATTTTTTTATCTTTTTAAAAATATAAAATTTAAAACTCAAGGAATATTATATTTACCAAAGAAATATTTTTCCAATTACAATTTTATTGTGAATTTAATTAAATTTTAAAATTTTAATTTTGGATAGGATTTTGTTCTTAAATTTAATCAAAACTAAATCAGATCATGAAAAAAATCATAAAAAAGAAAAATGAAGAGAGATAATGTTTATGTATATACACACTTATCCATAAAAAGAAGTACGTGGATTTTAAAAAGAGAATCTCCTTTAATTCTCCTATTTTTACAAAATCATGAATAAAATAGATTATAGTCAACCAAAATTTTAAATGAATAATTTGGAAAAATGTAATAGTGGAGGATAATGCAAATATGCACTAATGTTTACAATTCCATATAATTAATAAATTAATTAAAATATAAATAAATATTGTGGAAGTTAATAATTAAAAAAAAAAACTTAAGTAAGATTTTCAAACAAATAAGTTTGTGTAGAGTTTAAGACCCTAAAATATTATAATAATTAAGAAATATATATTCAAGGTTTTATTACTTTTTTTTATTTAAAGAAAATATGATTTACAAATTATTTAAAAAAATTATTTTAATTCTCCTATTTATTTTAAATATGAATGATAGTATGTTAATAGGTGATAATAGTGTAATGTTATTAAGTTAATATATAAAATAAATTTATATTTATTAAAAATAAAGTGAAATGAATAGAGAAATTAATTGTTGATGAATAAAAAAAAGAAAAAAAGATAAACAGTTTTATAAAAAATAGATAAAAATAACCGTTAATTTTAAAAAATTTAATAAATAATTATATTATTAAAGGTATAATTGATATTATGAAATGTGAATACAAAAGAGAAAATTTCTTCGTATATTCTTCGTATGTTGTTATAAATATAAAGTAGATATTATAATATAAGTTGCTTGAAAGATATATAAGATAATGTCATTTAAAAAAAATTATATATATGTTTTGAAACTATTCTCTTATTGAAAATTCTGAAAATACTCAAATAGAATATACTATCTACTATCTAGTCGATGTCTCTAGTTGATCAATGTTAGCATGATCCTAAGAGTCTGTAGTTGTCTCCTCATCGCAAATCCAAATCCATGTTATGACCTCCAAAACGACAATAATGGCGCCCAAAGATATGATTATGCCCAAATAACTATTCTTCCACACATTATCAACATTCAAAATCTCAAAACCTTTCAAAACATTCCATATGGTCAAGGCAATAGTTGTGTAACCAACTATGTAACGAAGAATGTTCCAAAATGTTTTGTACTTATGATCCTTGTTAAGCCCAGAAAACACAGAAACACAAATTTGTGCGGATGCAAGACACATTAGAGTGATTCCAACGCATCGAAGAGGAGCATGATGAACCCCATAGTGATTTCCAATGTACAAGCCACTCCCAAACCCAACAATGGCGATGAAGAAGGCCAATGATTGGCATGGTCGATGCAAGTGAAACCATGTGTCTCCCAAACCATCAAACACCTTCAAGTAACGACCCACCATCACTCCAATTGGCATCATTATTCCATGAGGATTCAAATTATTTCTTACGTTTCCCAATGTGGCTCGTGAGTTCACGTCTCCATTGGGTTTAGAAACCTTGCCGGATATGAAATCGATGGTTCCATGGGATTGGAGATTAGAGCTTGAGAAAGAGTGAGGCATGAGAGTGTCATCATCAGAAACCAAACCCTCTTGCGAAGCATGGTTCATCACAGTCTTGTTGGAGGGAAGTTGAAAACTTGCGAAGATGATGATGCGACCATTTGTGTATGACGCAGAAAGGCTATAAACTGAAAAACTGAGATCACCCTCTTCTAGCATTGTTGCATAACTGGTTATCGATGTGTATGCTTTAATGGTGGCATTTGATTTATGAACTGCGACGAATGATTGTGAACCCAGCATGCCCTTTGAGGTAGGGTTGATGGTCCATGCAACCCAACTTGAATCCTTTGCGTTGGCCTTGTTGAATGCAACATCGACTACACCTGATGCAGGATGATAGTTCCAATGCAATGACGATTCAAGAACAGACAAATCCTCACAAGCTGCATAGTTGATGTTGTTTGAAAACCTGTATGAGTTGCATGATTGTGAGATGGTAGGGACAATGCTAGCAACTAAAAATGTTAAGAATAAGAATATTGTATTTCCAATGGAGCTCATAATGAAAGAAAAGAGAGTAGAGGAAAATAATCAATTGCAGTGGTGTTAAAATTCTGAGTCTGGGTAAACAAAGATTACAGCTACATATATTTATAGGTTTGCATGGTTGGTTTATGAATGAAGATGTTTTTATCTTATGTAACAATTTAAAATATCTTTTTTAAATTATTTTTATCTTTCTATCCTAAAAACATATTTTTTATCCAAAATATATTTTCATCAAATACAGATAAAATAATAATATCATTATGCATATCTTAAAATCAGAGTTAAGATAGTGTACTTCTTATTTTAAAATAGTTTTCGTATTTTTATTTTATTATCTTTATGTTTGAAAAAGTAGGATTTAAAACCCAAAAAAATCGTATTTACTAAAAGAAAAATTACAATTAAAATATCGTTTTGAATTTAATTAAATTTTAAACTTTTAATTAGGGAAAAGATCTTGTTCTCAAATTTGATAAAGAAAGATCTTAAATAAAAATAATCTTAAAAGAGAAAAAAAATGCAGAGTCGTCCATAAAAAGAAGTTAGTGGACTTTAAAAAAGAAAACCTCCTTTAATTCTTCTATTACTACAAAATCATTAATAAAATGAATTAATACATTAACTAAATTTTAGTCAAACGAAATTTTAAATGGATAATCTGAATTATATTATCTTAACAAAATATAATAACGAATGAAGTAAATATATGCCCTAATATTTACTCTTCCAGATAATTAAAAAATTATTTGAAATATAAATAAATATTACTAACGTTAATAATTAAAAAAAATAAAGTAATATTTTCCAAACAAATAAATTTTGTATGAAATGTCTATTTATTTATAAATAATGAAGATTTTCATATCAGTCCTAATGATATGGAAATAATTATTAAATTCAAAAGGAAGAACTAAGAATTTAGAAGAAAAAGCACTAATAATTTTTTAAAAAGGAATTACACTCACTTAGTATCTAATTCTCAATAATCAATTTAAAATAAAATAGAAAGTTAACATAAACTTCTTTTTTTACTTTTGGTGCAAATGATCCCTAATTTATTATAATAAGTCTTATTCGACAAAAGAGTTTATAAAATAATTTAATTTTTAATTAAAATTAAATTATCAAATTATATATATATATATATATATATATATATATATATATATATATATATATATATATATATATATAAGTATGTTCATATAAATTATAATACAAGATTCAACAAAATTACATACCTCTTATGAAATATCTAAATTAAATATGTTATCTCAAATACTAATATCTAATCCAATAAAAAACTTAGCTCAATAATAAATTTAAGATTTAAATATCATATTTTTCATCTAAATAAATGCAAAAATAACGATGATATTCACATAATAAAAGATGATATTTTTGAAAACATGTATAAGTTGCATAGTTATGAAATGGTAAGAACATATAATGACAACTAAAAAAATGTGAAAGTAGATGATTGTGTTTGCGGTATTAAGATTGTTTGGAGTGAATAAAAAATTGTCACACATGTATTTCTATGTTTATAATATTTTGACAAATACTTTTTAAAATATTTTTTTGAAGAAATATTTATCTTTTTAATCTTAAAAGGTTGAAATGATTTTTTTTTTCTACATCTTAAAAAGATAAGATTTAAAACTCTTTTCTATCCTAAATGTTGAAATGCTATTTTTCTTTTCTATATCTTAAAAAGATAAGATTTAAAACTCTTTTCTATCCTAAATGTTGAAATGCTATTTTTCTTTTCTATATCTTAAAAAGATAAGATTTAAAACTCATAAAAGTATTTTTACTCAAATCTGTTTTTCAATTAAAAAACTAGTTTATATTTATTAAGTTTTATACGAATATCTTCTCCAAATTATTGTAGTACCTTTTGCCTAGCCTGAATTGACAAGAGCAAGGGAAAATAAAATATACTGCACACAAAATCTTATAATATACACTGCCTCATATCAATGGAACTAATTGGATAGCAATTGAAATTACTCAACAATAGTTGTCTCGTGTGAAAGAAATCTACTTTCAAATACAATCAATGGAAAGAAAGATAACAACACACTTGCACATTACACTCAACACTGTACACCTATGAAGGTAACTACGAAGTTAACAATCAATTGGATTCCCACATGACCCTGTAACTACTATTTACATTCTCACACTAACTTTGGACACAGATTACAACACAACGAGAGATTATGGCATAGCTCTACAATCAGCACTACCATACCTTTATGCATGACTCTAAAAAATTGTTTATACACCCACTTCCATGACTTCTACAGGTTCACAGTCCGATCCAGAAGTTTCAAACACCTTCATATCTTTATTATTACCATTATTATTATTATTATCTCCATTCTTCATACTATCATCATCACTGTTAACTTTGTCATGCTCATCACAACAGCCATGTATCTCAATATTATCAGCTTCAGTGTTTTTTTCTGAAGAGGGTTTATTATCCGGGACAGAGACCCCATCTTCAGTGAAGCCCTCACAAGACACATTTTTCTGGTCCTCAATAGCCACTTCATCACACTTCTTACTAAAAGGATCACCATGACAAAAATTACCAAAACCAACAGTGTCCGCAACTTTGTCCATTGATGGGGACACAGAAAGCTTTGTGTTAAAGCTATTATTAGGAGTGAAGAATATAGTTGTAGTTATTTCAGGTTTTGCCTTAATGTTAATCCAACTGTCCCCTAACCAATCTCTAGATATTCTTAAATCCTTCTTGCACACTTCCATCAACAGGCATTCCCCTGATACAATACAAAAAAAAAATATATATATATATATATTAAAAAAGGGAAGATAAAATCATTTAAAAAACTCTAAAAAGGCATTAAATTAAAACAACATACCAGGAAAGTATACTTGAACACTTTCATCTCCACAGTGATCAATTCTAGTTACAACCCCTTCCCACCAGCCGTCACTCCACCATGCATCAACTGCATGTCCAACCTCAACAGCCAGTTCTTGTTCCTCAAGAGTTGGAGTAGGTCTTATGGTGGGCCGGCCAGAATGCCTCATCCCAAGTTTATCAGGCCTGGCACACTTGAAAGCAGGCACCCATTCCTAAAATATAGAGAATATTCAGATAAAAGTTTGAAAAGTGAGTGCTGTAAAACTATGCAATGAATGACTCCACAAAACCTTTCCTTGGAATATTCTGCTTTTCATTTGGTTCTATAACCATATCTTTCTATCGTCTTAAATTGTATCATATGACTTTGCCATTCTAATCATGTCATAATTGGCCATTCCATTACCCTCTACATTTTTTAGTATAAAAGTAATGAATTTATTGTACTTCACTTGAAAATCCATCCATGCATAAAATCAGCCTACATAATCTCCTGTCATTCTTACAAAGTCAGTATACAGTCAAAGAAATATCTCTAGCCCTATTAGTTAATCCCATGAGATTCAATCTAGATTCATTCAGTCTAAGTTTCAACAATTCACATTAAACTAACTAGAATGATTTCTAATTCTACACACAAACCCATTATTTCATCGCTTCAAAAGATTTTACTTCAACTTCAACTGCAAGGATTAAAGATCAGTTGCTAAAAGCCTAAAACTATATAACCTTAAATTTTCTTTCTGGTTCATGATCAAACCTTTAATTGGAACCACCTTTATTTATGCACATATTTACAAGCAAACTAAATACTGACCAGAAAATCAAATATAGAATATCTCAAAAGCTTAAGTGTACCTCCAGATTTCCATTTCCATCTTCATCCTGGACATCTTCATATTGGACTTTCAGCTGTTTCCGGGCTACCTGAACAACTGTACACCTGAACCAGCAGCCTCTGATGCCACTATCTTGACAAAGCAACTCAATCTTGTCATCAACCTTGTATTTGTGAATAGACCAAGGTTCACACTCAACCTGCTTCCGAGAAAGCAGTCTCCTTTCTGGTCGTGCATAATTTGCAACCTGGAAGGTTTTGTATACCATCATTTGCTTACTTCTCATCAATTTCCTAACTCCCTGTTGACTTATCCAAGACTGAGGTGACCCCTTATCACTTCTGCTCCTCTTGGTTCCTACCTTCACATCATCACCTGCAGTCAAATCTTCATTTTCTCCTGCAAGCTTCTCAGGGTTCTGAATTGAATCCAGGTGCAAGTAAGAAAGAATTGGTTGGGCATAGTAGCCACGCAGTTTACTCAAGTCAAAGGGCTTAACTTTGTTGCTTCTAAATTGCCTAAAGCACAAATGTGTTCTGTCCCTTGAAGTGGGCGAAAAAAAAGACATGCACTTTTCATAGTGTTCACGAGTCAAGACTGTGGCAGGACCATCTACGCACTCTGCACTAATAACTTGAGAACAAGGTGTGATAAAAACTTCTCGAGGGTGAGGATTTCGTACAGGAACTACACCCTTGACTTCCTGATTATGGTGAAACCACCTCACCTTGACCTTTTTCTGCCCCCTTCTGTCTTCATACATATCCTCTACATAAGCAATATAATGATTCTCTCCCTTTCCCATAACAAAAACAAAGGATTGAATCTGGAAATCAGGAAGAATGTAAATGTCAGGTATAGAACCATTTATATATTATTATATCCACAGAAAAAGGAGACTTCTTTGACTAATAGATCTTTTTTTTTTGGAGAGCAGGGGCATTCAAGCATCTGTGAAGTCCATGGCATCAAGCAAATATCATGCAACCAAAATTTTATTTCATTGTTAAGAAATTTTCTTGAAACACGCACCTAAATAGAAACATCATTAAGGATTTTACTTGTCAATACCGGAAGAAATTGATTAAGGGTTGATTATTAATAATAGGAAGCTAATTAGAAGTTGACAACAAAAACAAGGAGTTTACAAGTAAGATAGAAGTGAGATCTTTAAGGATAGTTCAAGGCCTTTTCACCTCTATTTTGATGCCATTCCTCCAAAAAGCAGGAAAATGCTTAAGTTGTTTGCCACATCTCCACGCAACTCCTGACCAAACAATGTCTGAATTGGATAATTTGGAGTTACTCATAGGAAAGTCCTGAGAAAGAGGAGTACGTAGATGTCAAAAACATTGACTAGAAACAATATAAAGGAAAATATTGGGGGGTGAGGGGGGAGAACAAAAAGGGATATACCTTATCATCTGTTATTCGTGCTCCAGTAATTTCATTGATACTATCATTTGTGGTCTCATGAGCTTGAACCAAGTTATGACCAGGTGATACTGTGATTTAAAATATAAAATAAGAGATAATAGAGTATAATTTGCTACGACTAATATTAATTAAATACGGTATAATTTGAATTCAGCGCCTTTCATTTCAAATACTAATTAGTGTTATATTTTTAGGTTAGGTTTCAATCCCTAATTCACTGAAAATTTTGTTGGTTATCTTATTTGTATGAAAAAATAGGAAAACAGCGGTTCTTAATCCTTTTTTTTTCTACTGAAGTATGGTATTGGATGTTTTGAATGACTGGAAATGGTTTTAGCATGGAAATTTTCATGTTTGGAAAAATATTTCACACCAGTTGGCGTATAGGTACTGTTAGCACATAGATGCTGAAACTGAAAGTTACTAGGCAAAAATCTTTACCGATCTTCTATTATTTTTTATGATATTAAATTTCCTAATGCTTTCACCATTTTTTTTATTTGAGAACATCTGCTGTTTTTATTATGGGAAGGATAAAAGAAGGGATTTTATCAGAATGAACAGAGAGTACTAGTACAAAGGTAGAAAAAATATTCTCATATTGAACAAATACAAGGAAGAATAGGAAAATATTAAGGAAAACTGCCAGTGAACAAGAGTATTGATTGAGCCACATCCATATGATATGCACTCCTGTAACAGAGAAGGGAACCAAATATTGGTTCATTGATAGAACCACATCCATATGATTGCCTTACAAAACAAACACATATGTAGTTGTTCAATAGCTACATCACTTTGTTGCTCATAATGTCAAAGTTTCCTAAGTTATTTCTCACATTATTGTTCGACATAATATAATCAAAAACGTTATAAATGACTGCAACAGGTTAAAATAAAGAAGTATCAACGTACCACTTCTATCTCCCTGCAGGTTCTGCTTTGATAGCGTTGATGTCAGCCAATCCACCACCTCTCTTCTAGATCTCCATTTGAAACCAGTTGGAATGGAACCTTCCTTACCACAAATTTCAAGGAACTCCTCAGCAACAACATAGCACATGTGCCTAACACTCCTCTCAGTACCAACCACTGCAAGGATAGATTCTCCAGCAGCATCCTTCAGGTAATAGTGAACCACACGATTACCACGCTCCTGTGAAACAAATTGCTCTTTCCATTCCACAAAACAGCGATTGTTCACGGCCATCTTAAAGAGAATACCAGCAGGGGTTAACAGAACACCAGATATGCACTTGTTTTCAAAACAATGGCAAAGGGTGCAGACCCATTGGATTCAGTAGTCCAAAAGGACAATCAAGCAAATCCATAACACAGAGCAAGAAGCTTTCAGCATACCATCATCCTATCACAAACAACCTTTTTGAAAAACCTCAGTCTCCCCAGTACTAGGAAGAACCCTACTCAGGTTAACAAAAATATGTCTACTACATAAAACTAACCAGAATCCTCCAAAACTAAGTACTTTTTCATGTGGGGAAAAAATCAGAAACCCTAATTAAGCACGCATACCCTCCAAAATTACATCAAACAAAATAAGACAAAAACCCCTCAGCAATTATAAAGGGTTTTAAAATCAGATAAAAACATCCTCTAAGGATCACTAATCGATCCCTTTTGTCCAATCTAACAAGCCTCCAAAGAGGCACGATCCTCGTCTCCAGAAACTGAAAATGCTCCAAAGTTGACCAAAGCCACAAAAACCTCAAACAAACATATGTGCCTCCGAACAGATCAGAGAGAAACCCTTCAGGAAAACTGATCCAGGAGCTCAAATATCCAACAGGAAAAGAAAAACTGGGTCTTTGGCTGCTCCAGAGGTGACAATCAGCCAAAAGGTCGAAAGGGTATTCCAATTGAAAGAAGAAAAGGGGTGCCAATAGAAAGACTATAACTTTATAGCATACCCTGAGTAAAAATGGTGACGGTGATCCCAGATGAGTCAAGAAAGAGGGACTGCGGTAAAGGTTTGGTCTGTGGGAACACTGAAGAGGAAGAAACGGCGTTGGAGGGAAGAGAGAGGGGTGAGAGATGATGAAGAGGAAGGTGAAGAAGAAGAAAAGTACCTTGAGATTGCCATGAACATGGAGATGGAGAGAAAGAGAGAGTTGCAGAACTGATGAATTGTGCCTCCAATGTAGCCGCAGGCGTTGTATTATGAAAAAATAAAAATAAAAACAAAAAACACGAGAGAGAAAGTGGGGACCTGTTTTGTTTGGTTTGGTTTGGTTGCAGTGAAATTTTTTTTCTACTCTTACATAAATATTTGTTTTCTCTAACTCGAGGTTTTGATTTGTTAATGAAAGTTGAAAAATCGGACATCACATAATTATCATGTTTATGGACATTGTATATCAAAATTAGTGAAAATAATTCATAAGCATCAATAAATATAAAAAGTTTATTTAATTCTTGATTATTTCCCTATGATACTATTTTAATTTTTGAATGAAATTAGTTTATATATATACATTATATTACTTTAAAATTTAAATATACTTATCCACAACCATTATACTAAGCATCATTTCACCACTCTCTTCCATTTTTCCCTTCACAATTCACACACCTCATTGGCCTACTATCACCATCTTTCAAATTTCTAGATTTTACTCTACCTTCCACGGCTAAATCCAATTCCTCCATCCCTTCTCAAAAAAATTTCCTTCTCTTCTAACCATCATATTCATTCCCATTCACATGGATCACACAAGGATGAATTCAGACCCTACATGCATCTTCTCCCCCAACACTCGTTCATTCTAACTTCCTATTTTTTTTTCACTCACTAAAATATATAATTAACACAAATTACATAATTTAAAATAAAATTTCATTCCTATTTTATTGAAAATTTCAATTACAAACAGACTTTATTGAAAAGAAAAAATTGAAGACTAAAACACTTTCTAAAATGTTTCTCGATATTGATCAATCTCTCAAGTAGACATGTCAAAGTGAGCCAACCCGGCTCACACGGGTTGGCTCACCACGAGCCGGGTTCAAAATGAGTGAACCCAACCCGGCTCACTTTCTGGTGAACCAAAAATTTTGTAACCCGGCTCAACCCACCACGGGTTGGTGGGTTAAGTGGGTTGGCTCACCAACCCACCTAAAAAAATTATTTATTTATTTATTTTATTATTCAAATATTTAAATAAATTTTTAAGTAACCCATGAGATGACAATCATAGTAAAATCAAGAACCAATGTTTTGATCATGCTCACC
>Ga0214542_1002622_pt1 | contig 37092 bp, 24 predicted proteins | sample CNSS1metaG_FD_160096 | JGI IMG/M metagenome (GOLD analysis project Ga0214542, IMG submission 160096) | Root nodule microbial communities from cowpea collected in UCLA plant growth center, Los Angeles, California, USA - CNSS1 | ecosystem: Host-associated > Plants > Roots > Nodule | place: USA...
ATATACATATATATATATATATATATACATATATATATATATATATATATATACTTTATGAAACTCATTCAAATCTTCAATATATTTTTCATCTTATTATAACCTTTATGTAATTATGTTAAAATGATGTATGTCAATTAAAATTGTTTATGCCTCACATTTGAATATTTCTATTATTTTTTAATATTTTTATTTATTATATATTTTCCTTTCACATGAGAATGTTTAATACTCTCAATTGAAGGTAATATAAAAAAATTCTTTACTTATTATTATTAATTTTTGTTTAATTTGAAGAACTCTTTTGTTTCGTTAAAATATTTTTCGTTATTTTTTAACCATTGAGTATATGTGTTGATATTTGGAAGGTGTACTACACCTAGGCGGCCTAACCTGACTAACCCCTCAAGAACGCAAACGAACATCATGTATGTCGAACAAGCAAGAGTAAACGGCCTAAGCCGCTAACTTAAGAAAATCAAACGAGAACTTGATAGACTTAAAACACTACTAACCAGGCCACTAAGACCCACAATAATCAACATATGGGGCCTAGGCTTGGCTCAGGCCCATCTACGGCCCAATCAAAAGCCCAACCCATGACGTAGCCAGACATAATTAATAATCTATAAATATGCATGGACCCCACGAATTAAAGGTACGCATTCATTAATTCCTTAATCACGAGATTTGACTTTTTGAGGAATTCCTTGCTGACTTGAGCGTTAGAGTCTTCTCCGCAGGTAACCCCTCTTGGGTTTGGACCGGTGGTAGCCGACACATCTGAGGATAGCATACATCAGCCGAAGAGGAGCCTACTGCGGAGATTGCGGATTGAGGTAAGGTAACATTCGTGTTTGACATCTCTTATTTGTTCTCCGCAGGAATAGAAAGTTTACTTAGATCTCTATGGTATTTTTCATCTTATCATACCCTTAATTATACATTTGATTTCCTTTGTGCAATTTCTTTCAATAGTCTCTCAAATTATTTCTAAGACACACATTTGTTAATTTTTTAATATTTTTATTTATTGTTTATTTTCATCATGTAGAGTAATATTTCGATATATTCTATCTAATTATTTTTTATTTTCTGACTCATTATCAATCATACTGTAATTTTTTCACTTTAATTGTATAAATAACTTTTATTTACTACAATACAAAAATTTAATGTAATTCCCATGAATATTTTTTTGTCATTATCCAACAGATATTGGAGTTCAAAAGATATAAAATCTATATCAAAATTTTATTATTGTTTATTATTTGTTCTTTGTGTCATTTTGATCAAGTGATGTATTATAACTTTTATTAGTGTATAAAAAAGAGATTCATTAGAATTTAAAAAATTGAAGTTAACAAACATTTAAAATATATTTTAATTTGAATATTTGTTTTCCTTTTATATTTTTTTAAATAGTTTTTAATTTTATAACTAAATTTCATTAATGTTTGTAGTTTGCAAATCTAACAAACGTTTTGGTTCCCATGAAATTTTATTTGGTATTCTAATTTAAAATGTAAAAAATTATAATTTATTTCAAAGTATTTGATATGGAAGAAACAATCATCCTCCTAATATTGAATATTTGATAATATTATGTTTCCTTTACCATAATTTTTTTTTCTTTTATAAAAATTAATATCAAAGTAGTTAGAAAATGGGTATGGGTATGAGTACAAGATTATACTCGTTACCCTGTGGGGATGGGGATGGGACAAAAGTTTGATACCCGTTGGGTTTGGGTATGGGGATGAGGATGAATTTTTTCTACGGGGATGGGTATGGGATAGTGAAACTCGTCCCTGCCCCACCCTGACCCGTTGCCATCTCTAGCAGGTTGCCTCTTCTTTTAAAAGTGTCCATTCATGATCTCAACGTGTTGCAGTAGGTTGAGCAGCTTAATTCTTTCCTTAAAAATTCACCTAGCTAATTTGCAACAACTTTTCTTTCTCACATGCAAAATAACCAACTTGTGATTTGATGCTTGCTTGTAAATGCAATTGTTCTTTCGATTTCTAGCCAATTTGCTTAGTTTAAAACTTGGTTCAAATCTTGAATGTATCTTACAACATGTGAATTTAGGTTCCTAGCAATTAACACACTATGCCAAAATTATCAATAGACAATGCACTTTAGAGAGTGCTTAATTAGAAAAGCACTCTCTATAGAAACACAAAACCAAAAGAGAGTGCTTTATAAAAAAATCGCTATGTAATTGAATTTAGAAAACATTTTTTTGAATAAGCACTATCTATTTTTTTTTTAATTTTAATAGATGAAAAGAGAATGCTTGGAGAGATAAGTGCCATGTACATAGATACTAACAAAGACCATGTAATTCATCAAGCGTTGTCTATTGTTTTGCTTATTTTATTAATAAAAAAAAATCACGCCCTCACATTCCCTTCTTCATTAGCGCCCATTCTATTTTCATCAATGTTCATTTCTACAGCACTCGTGCTTTTTGTCTTCTTTTCGCAACACTCATGCACGACGCCTTCACACTCCCTTCTTCATCAGCACCATTCTATTTCTGTTGTGCTCATTCTATTTTCATCAATGTTCTTTCCTTTCTACCGCACTCATGCTTTTCGTCTATGTTTCGTTAACACTTGTGTTCATCTGTGTTTCGTCAACACTTGTGTTCATCTGTGTTTCGTCAACACTCATGTGTGTTTGTGTTGTAAACATTGAAAGCTGAAAGCTCCAACAGTGAGGTCAACTACAAGTACCATTTAAAGCTATTGGTAACATTTTGTCGCCATGTAATGTGATTTCTATTATTGAGAAATTTTTGATTGAGTCAATTTTTTTATGAGGAAAGGGTGAAAAGGAGTGCACACGATTGAACTTGTCATATGCCTACCTTTTTTAGATTATTGACTTTTATGGGGCTTAGGGTGGACACTTTTGTGAAATTTTCTATTTGAAATTCAATTCAAGAGGTGAACAAGTAGTGGGTCAATTTGAATTGATGAAGAATCTAAAGGTCGACATTGTTATGTGGTTGGTAGCTTTTCACAGTTGTTCATGTGATCTATTTTTTGTGGACAAGTTAGAGGGAGGGAGGGATTTTAGTTACTCTTTTTTATATTAATTTTATGTTTAAAAAGACTTTGATTTTAGTCCTTGTTTTTAACTTGCATAGTGAATTGAACCTAGCCACTATAACAAACTTTGGAGTGAATTTGCATAGTGTTCTATTTACGTGAGTAAGCAGAGCTATTCTATTGTATAAAGAAAGAAGCTTTGGAGTTCGATTTAGACTAGTTTGGTGAGAATTTCTTCCATAATTTTGAAACTACCACACTGAAACCAATCACCAGGTCAAATGAGTTCACTGTCACAATCACATGTTGTAATTTTTTTTAATATGGCACACTCATGTTTCTCTTACATCTATTATACTTAGAGTCATTTTAGTGACATGCTTTTCAGTCTTCATATTTTGTCTACAATGAGCTAGTAACTTGTGGAGGAATTTATGCAATGGGGAAAAAAGTGTAATAATAGCAGTTGATTAAGTGAATTTTATAATCAATGATGTTAACTATAATATGTTTATAAAGTTCACTTCTTACTCTAAAGAAGTCAAATTTGGATCAAATACTATTTTCTACAACTTACCTATGTTAAAATTTGTGTTTATGAATGAGTAATTATTATCATTTCAATTGGTAATTGTCAGAATATTTTTTTAGCACCGAATGTATGTATCATAAATACATAGATGAATTCTGAAGTACTTTTGGTACAAGTTGAGTGTCTGTTTCACCACAAAATATGATCAGAATGTTCATTTGAGATTTGAACAGACCAATTTTCATATCAATATTTTATTTTAATAAGAATGTGAGTACTTGATTTTCCTTTCTCAAACAAGAGTTTTATTTGCGGTTACTTGGAATTAAAAAGTTTCAATTTATGGTATTATAATTTCCATAAACGTACACTCATATACTCAAACATATTTTTTTTTTAATTTTTGCGGTTCAGTTATTTTAATCAATTATATTGACTATAAACCTGTTGTACTAGTTTTTATGATCAAGTGGAAATATAAGTTTATGTCAAGATTTTGTTATCAATTCACTTTGACAATTATTTTCCTTACAAAAATTATATATGCAATGAAATTGCACCTTTTTCTTACTATTGTGTAGTAGAAGAAGAGATAGAGGCAATGCAATGTTGAATTTTTCAACACATTTATATTCACAATGTTGCATATTAATGAATGAGAGAGCATATCATATGTTGAATGTAAAAATAAAAAAAATAAAAAAGAAAGGCTAGTATGTGTTCATGCATGTTTACTCATTGATTGTGTGGTTTGTGAAAAGCTAGATGAACCCACTTTAGCATTAATAAGGGAAAGCAACTCATACGTGAAAGAAATGTGTATAGTTGTTAGTTAGGGGAGATGTCAAAAATATTCTGGCAATCAAATCATTAAAGTTAGGGAAGATTGGTATTTTTATCTCATTAGTAAATGCTTATATAGCTTTGTATGTTATGCTTGCATCTTTATAAAATTATGTCATTTCTCATGCTAATTTGAATATCTATATTTCATTTTAATGTTTTATCCAGTTGGCGAGAACTATAATTTCTTTTTATTGCACGATCAATTGGTTGCGGAATATTCTAAGACTATGTTAGGTTCATATATACCATGGAATTAGTCTGTTAGTTTAAGCTTGTATTAAATTTTATTACTCTTATAGGTTGGTATTGGTTGGTTACTTGGGTCATTTTAGGTTAGATACTTGATTTGATAGTGGTTGCTAGACTATTCTGGTATAAGTGTATTATAGTAGTTTGTTTACTATCTTTAAAGGAAAACTTGCCTAGCATTGCACGCATACTTTTTAAATCATATTTTGTTTCACCTTTGATTGATTGTAATAGTATAAGTTTTATGCAAATAAAACACTAAAATTAAGAAGGAATGAATGAATAATAAAATAAATTCTAAAAAAAAAATATCAACCCAATAGAGAGCCTTTTTTGTTCAAAGTGATGTGTATTGTAAAACACATTTGTTTAAATGAATGAAAATGAAATAACTTATAAAAAAAACGCAACCAATAAACAACATTTGTTAATGAAAGCATTGTCTATTGATATTCAATTCACAATGCTTAATCAAAGAAGCGTTGTGTATTAATGTGCAGATAGAGAGGACTTATTTGGAGAAATGTTGTAAGCGCTCTCTATTAATAAAGATCGCTCCGATAGAAAGCGCATAAAAAGCGTAGTCTATGAACAAATAAAGAGCTATCTATTGATAATTTTGGCGTAGGTTCTTTTCCAATTTGTCTAGCTCCTCCTTCATTACATGTATCCAACTTTCATCTATTAAAGCTTCATCCTTATTTCTAGATTCATTTGAGATATCATTGCTTCTTGGTTTTGAGCTTTGATCATCTTGTGGCTTCTTTCTTGGCATCACCTAAGATTTTTTTAGATGGATGGTAATTTTTGCATGTGAGAATAGGATTCCCTTTCTTCTTTGGGAGTGTCTAGTCCTTCTGATGAGTCACTTTCAGCACTTACTTCCTTCTCGTTTGGTGAAGGATTGTCTACTAGTGTAATTCTGTCATAGTATTCTTTCTAACCTATCTTTTAAAACTAGAACATTGTTCTAGCTTAGATAATTTCTTATCAAGCTTACAATCATTAACTTTCACATGTAAGGCTTCTTACATAGTGCGTGTATGAAGATTAAATATTGTATAAGCTTTGAATGTCTCTAAATAGCCAAGAAGAACACCTTCACCACTTTTGGAATTAAATTTCCTAGATTATCTTTTGTATTCAGTATAAAGCATTGCACACAAAAATGGTGAAAATATGAAATTGTTGGGTTTCTATCTTTCCACAATTCATAAGTAGTCTTCTTAATTAAAGGTCTTAAGTAAACTCTATTTTGTAAATAACAAATTTTGTTAATACTCCTGCCTAAACACGTTTTGGTGCGGAGTTAGCATTTAACATTGTTCTAGCCATTTCTTGCAAAGTTATATTTTTCCTTTCTACTACATCATTTTGTTGCAGTGTTCTTGGAGTTGGGAAATTATGAGTAATGCCAAAACTTTCAAATAGTTCATAGAGATTTCCATTTTGAAATTCCCCCATGATCAAGTCCTATAAAAACAATTGATAGTCCTTTTTTCATTTTGAACTTGTTTAATAAACTTGAAAAAGAATTTATAAGATTGATCTTTATTTCTTAAGAATTTAACCCAAGTCCATCTGGTATAATCATCAATAATTACTAGACCATATCTTATGTCACTTAGAGACTTAGTTCTTGTTGGACAAAATAAATCATTATACTTTGTATTGAAACATCATTCATGCTTTTGAAAGAACTTTGAACTTGCTTACCCTTGAAACAAGATTCACACAGAAGATTGTCTTTGAAGGACATATATGGCAAGCCTCTTACGAGGCATTATTTCTCTAGCTTTAGAGTAGTCTCAAGCTTATGTGGCCACACTTTCTGTGCCATAGCAACTGATCTTCGTGTGTGATCATAAGGCATGATACCTTTTGAGTTATCATTTCATCCATGTAAATCTTGTACAATAGTTTTGGAATAATGTACTCTCTTATGCTTTTTTCTTCCAAAAATTGATTAAAATGTTTGTTCCGTATATTCACTTGTGCTTTGATTAGAACATTTAAGCTTAATCTAACAAAAGAGGATCAATATTAATAATTAAAAGGAATATATTTATATGTATTTCATAAATAATTTTAAATTTAAAATAGCATTATATGTTTCTTTATTTCTATTTTGTATTAGTCTTTTTGACATTGACGAGTCATAATAAATATTCTAGCAAGTGCCAAATAGGAAAAGAAAAACCCAATAAAAACACATTCAAAGATTAAATTTTTTCTAGGGTACCTAAAATTTCAAAATAGATTTTAGTTGTGCAATGTAAGAGTTTGTTAATGTTATGTGAAATAAGGGAACCTTTTTGAAATCTTAAACTATTTAATTTTAGTGAACTTTTTACTTCAAACGTTGATATTTTTTTGGTACTTATGTTTTGGCAACTAATAATTTATAGCACTTTTGCAAAAATTCAGGCCTAATGGATACTTTGTCAAAACCTTCTTGATACAAAAATTTTAGCTAAGTTTGTTTTCCTATCACTTTTCTTCATGAGATTGAGAGCCATTTAAACTAAATAATACAAGGTTTCAAAACAACAGTATAATTGTTACACCTCTAATCTTAGGAACTCAATTACACATACTTTAAAAATAAAAGCTAAACAAAAAAGTATATACAACTTAATTACAAAATTTCAGAAGAAAGAAAAAAGAAAAAAGATATATGACTCAATAAAAAGAAAAGAAAAGAAACTCAAACATGAAATTCGTTAACAAAAATGTATTGTTTTTTCCATCATGAAAAAAGATCACAAAATATTAAAACATGATGAAACCAATTACCAATTTATAATATTTCAATGCAATTGTCGGCAGTCGAACCTAGGTCTATTGCTTGGAAGGCAGTTATCCTAACTGTTGGACTACAAACGCTTGATGCTCTTTTCAAACTTTCTTCAATTATTTTAATGAATATTCCTTATGCACAAAGTAAAGGATAAAACATAATGATGATATTAGGTTTTCTAAATCTATACATAAGATTATTATACAGGGAACTACACTTTAGTCAGCACCCAACTTAAGAAAATAGTAATGAAAATTACATCATAGATTTGAAACATTCATTTGAATGACTTTGTTTCTTTAATTTGTAAGTGTTGGCCTTTTTTAATAACTTTTCAAATAAAGACATTAGCGAAGAAAATAATTAATTGTTGCTTTAAGATTCATACTACATCAAAGAAAAACAAAAAAAAAGTATTAATTTGGAGAGTACGTCACAAATCATGGACAAGTATCTAGTTACGGTTTTAAAAAAATAACAATTTTATTTAAAAATATTTAGTGATGTCAAAATTTTAATTGAAGGGATTTATAAATTTAAAGAGATTAAATATATTATAACTAAAGAAATATTTCATTGTATAGGGAAGAAGATCAACATAGATATTTATACTAGTTTGGATCAAAAGATCCTACGTCCAGTTATTAATTTCTTAATCAAAGAGATTAACTTAATCACTATAATAGTCGTAGTACAATCAGATGATAAAATTAAAAGTTTAGAAAACACCTCTCTTGAAGACACAAGAGATGAATAAACACTTCCTCTGAATTACATAGAGGATGATCAACTTTCCTAACAACAACAACAACACCTAATCTCTTAATAACCCACTTAAGAAAAGATATCGCTTTATCTAGACTAGGCTTTTCAAAGCAATTTTTAAGAACTCTCAGATAAACACTTTACAGTCACAACAATTGAACTCTGATTCTTAAAAAGGTAATTTTGCAAGAGGAAAAAAGTTATATTTAAAGAAATTCGAAACCTAGGTCAAGAAGTTGGAAATACAAATTCAAACTGCTAGGGATAATTGATTATTTCAATGGGTTTTCTGAAAATTGAACATAGCTTAAGATGATAGATTATCCTAAGTGATAATCGATTATCAAGTGAATTTTACGAAAATTAAAGGATCCTAGAAAGATTTAGAGCTGATTGCCATTTCTAAGCTAATTTGAGCTACTAAAAGCATAATTAACTTATTACAAGAAAGCTTTAAACTTCAATCAACTTGAATATCTTCCAATTTGTTTGAGATTCTTTGTCATCATCAAAATCTTTTTAACTTTAAATCTTCCTCTTTTGCCTACACCTAAATTTCAAGACACATTTTTTAGTTGTGCAATGTAAGAGTTTGTTAATGTTATGTGAATAAGGCAACCTTTTTGAAGTCTTAAACTATTTAATTTTAGTGAACTTTTTACCTCAAATGTTGATCTTTTTTTTGTACTTATGTTTTGGAAATTAATAATTTATAGCACTTTTGAAATAATTTAGGCCAAATGGATACTTTGTCAAAACCTTCTTGATACAAAAATGTTAGCCAACTTTGTTTTTGTGTCACTTTTCTTCACGAGATTGAGAGCCATTTAAACTAAACAATACAAGGTTCCAAAACAACATTATATTGTTACACCTCTAATCTTAGGAACTCAATTACACAAACTTTAAAAGTAAGAGCTAAACAAAATAGTATATACAACTTAATTAGACAAATTCAAAAGAAAAAAAAAGAATAAAGATATATGACTCAATAAAAAGAAAAGAAAAGAAACTCAAACATGAAATCCGTTAACAAAAATGTATTGTTTTTCCATGATGAAAAAAGATCACAAAATATTAAAACATGATGAAACCAATTACCAATTTATAATATTTCATTGCATTTACCGGGAGTGGAACCCAGGTCTATTGCTTGGAAGACAATTATCCTAACCGTGTATACCAATTTAAAACATGACTACAAACACTTGATGCTCTTTTCAAACTTTCTTCAATTATTTTAGTGAATATTCCTTATGCACAACATAAAGGCTAAAACATAATGATGATATTAGGTTTTCTAAATTTATTCATATGATTATTATATAGGGAGCTACACTTTAGTCAGTACCCAAGTTAAGAAAATAGTAATGAATATTACATAATAGATTTGAAACATTCACTCGAATGACTTTGTTTTTTTAATTTTAAGTGTTGGCCTTTTTTAATAACTTTTAAGATAAAGACATTACCGAAGAAAATAATTTATTGTTGCTTTAAGATTCATACTGCATCAAAAGAAAAAAAAACAAAAAAAATAGTATTAATTTGGAGAGTACGCCACAAATCATGGACAAGTATGTAGTTATAGTTTTAAAAAAAATATCAATTTTATTTAAAAATATTTTGTGATGTCAAATTTTAATTGAAGGGATTTATAAATTTAAAAAGATTAAATATATTATAACTAAAAGAATATTTCGTTGTATAGGGAAGAAGATCAACATAGATATTTATACTAGTTTGGATCAAAAGATCCAACGTCGAGTTATTAATTTCTTAATCAAAGAGATTAACTTAATCACTATAATAGTCATAGTACAATCAGATGATAAAATTAAAAGTTTAGAAAACACCTCTCCTGAAGACACAAGAGATGAATAAACACTTCCTCTGAATTACATAGAGGATGATCAACTTTCCTAACAACAACAACAACACCTAATCTCTTAATAACCCACTTAAGAAAAGTTATCGCTTTATCCAGACTAGGTTTTTCAAAGCAATTTTTAAGAACTCTCAGATAAACACTTTGCGGTCACAACAATTGAACTCTGATTCTTAAAAAGGTAATTGTGCAAGACGAAAAAATTTCTATTTAAAGAGATTCGAAACCTAGGTCAAGAAGTTGGAAAGACAAATTCAAACTGCTAGGGATAATTGATTATTTCAATGGGTTTTTTGAAAATTGAACATAGCTTAGGATGATAGATTATCCTAAGTGATAATCAATTATCAAGTGAATTTTACGAAAATTAAAGGATCCTAGAAAGATTTAGAGCTGATTGCCATTTCTAAGCTAATTTGAGCTACTAAAAACATAATTAACTTATTACAAGAAAGCTTTAAACATCAATCAACTTGTCTTCAAAATATCTTCCAATTTGCTTGAAATTCTTTCTCATCATCAAAATCGTTTTAACTTTAAATCTTCCTCTTTTGCTAACACCCAAATTTCAAGACAAATTTTAGTTGTGCAATGTAGGAGTTTGTTAATGTTATGTGAATAAGGCAACCTTTTTGATGTCTTAAACTATTTAATTTTAGTGAACTTTTTTACCTCAAATGTTGATCTTTTTTTGGTACTTATGTTTTGACAACTAATAATTTATAGCACTTTTGTAAAAATTCAGGCCTAATGGATACTTTGTTAAAACCTTCTTGATACAAAAATGGTAGCCAACTTTGTTTTCCTGTCACTTTTCTTCATGAGATTGAGAACCATTTAAACTAAATAATACAAGGTTTCAAAACACCAGTATAATTGTTACACCTCTAATCTTAGGAACTCAATTACACAAACTTTAAAAATAAGAGCTAAACAAAAAAGTATATACAACTTAATTACAAAATTTCAGAAGAAAGAAAAAAGAAAAAAAATATGACTTAATAAAAAATAAAAGAAAAGAAACTCAAACATGAAATCCGTTAACAAAAATGTATTGTTTTTTCCATAATGAAAAAAGATCACAAAATATTAAAACCAATTACCAATTTATAATATTTCATTACGTTTGTTGGGATTCGAACCCAGGTCTATTACTTGGAATGCAATGATCCTAAGCGTTGGACTACAAACGCTTGATGCTTTTTTTTAACTTTCTTCAATTATTTTAATGAATATTCCTTATGCACAAAGTAAAGGCTAAAACATAGTGATGATGTTAGGTTTTCTAAATTTATACATATGATTATTATACAGGGAACTACACTTTAGTCAGTACCCAACTTAAGAAAATAGTAATGAAAATTACATCATAGATTTGAAACTTTCACTTGAATGACTCTGTTTTTTTAATTTGTAAGTGTTGGCCTTTTTTAATAACTTTTCAAATAAAGACATTAGCGAAGAAAATAATTAATTGTTGCTTTAATATTCATACTACATCAAAGAAAAAAAAAATATTAATTTGGAGATTACGTCACAAATCATGGGCAAGTATCTAGTTACTGTTTTAAAAAGAAATATCAAATTTATTTAAAAATATTTTGTGATGTCAAAATGTTAATTGAAGGGATTTATAAATTTGAAGAGATTAAATATATTATAACGAAAAAATATTTCGTTGTATAAGGAAGAAGATCAACATAGATATTTATACTAGTTCGGATCAAAAGATCCTACGTCCAGTTGTTAATCTCTTAAATAAAGAGATTAACTTAATCACTATAATAATCATAGTACAATCAAATTAAGAAATTAAAAGTTTAGAAAACACCTCTTTTGAAGACACAAAAGATGAATAAATAATTCCTCTGAATTACATAGAGGATGATCAACTTTCCTAGCAACAACAGCAACACCTAATCTCGTAATAACCCACTTAGGAAAAGTTATGTCTTTATCCACACTAGGCTTTTCAAAGCAATTTTTAAGAACTGTCAGCCATTTAAACTAAATAATACAAGGTTTCAAAACAACAGTATAATTTTTACAACCTATAAAAAAAGTATAAACAACTTAATTACAAAATTTCAGAAGAAAGAAAAAAGAAAAAAGATATATGACTAAAAAAAAGAAATGAAAAGAAACCCAGACATGAAATCCGTTAACGAAAATGTATTGTTTTTTCCATGAGTAAAAAAAAGATCATAAAATATCAAAACATGATGAAACCAATTACCAATTTATAATATTTTAATGCGTTTGCTGAGAGTCGAACCCAAGTCTATTTCTTGGAAGGCAATTATCCTAACCATTGGACTACGAATGCTTGATTCTTCTTTCAAACTTTCTTCAATTATTTTGATGAATAATCCTTTCCTCATAGTAAATGCTAAAACATAATGATGATATTATATTTTCTAAATTTATACCTATGTTTATTATACAGGGAACTACTTTAGTCAGTAGCCAACTTAAGAAAATAGCAATGAAAATTACATTATAGATTTGAAACATTCACTTGAATCACTTTGTTTCTTTAATTTTAAGTGTTGACCCTTTTTTAATAAATTTTAAAATAAAAACATTAGCAAAGAAAGGAATTAATTGTTGCGTTACTATTCATATTGCATCAAACAAAAAAAATAGTTTTAATTTCGACAATACATCACAAATCATGGACAAGTATCTAGATACACTTTTTTTTTTAAAAATTAATTGTATTTAAAAATATTTTGTGATGTTAAAATTTTAATTAAAAGGATTTAAAAATTTGAAGAGATTAAATATATTATAACTGAAAAAGTCCTTTATATATTAACTTTGCTACCAACTAGGATATAAATTAATGATAAATATATATTAAAAGTAATATAAGGTAAAGATAGAGGATACTTGCATATGTGGATGATATGCAACAAGCATGTAAGAGTTTGAAGTAGTGATGCAACAATGCACTATGCCAAAAGCAAAATAATTGTTTCTTTTTTCAGATGATGCTAAGTCTTCCATAAGACTCATTACCTCGAGAGTCTTTCTTCATATAGTTTGTTTGTCAATAGATTTTAAGCTTGGATGGAGGTGACCCCCAAGACAAACTGAGAGTTTATCTATTTGACCCGTGGAAAGGTCAATAGTTATGGGTTAAGTAAAGTAATAATTGAAGGTGCAATTTGTTCTACAAGAAAGAAGATGAATAGAGTCTTAAACTTTTTCGCACAATTTAAATATGAAAAACTCAGTAGAAAATACATCAATATTAAATATTAAGACAAAGTTTATACTGGTTCACCCAACCACACGAGTTACGTCTACTTCCATCTCAAACATACAACTTAAGGCATTCCACTATTCAAGTCTTACAAGTTTAACCTCTTTAGGTATAACTTCTTATTTAGAGAAGCGTTGTCTATTGACATGTAGATAGAGCTTATTTGGAGAAGCGTTGTCTATTGAATTTCATTAGATAACGCTTTCTTGTAAGTGCTCGCTGTTAATAGAAAGTGCTAAAAAGTGTTGCTTATGAACAAAAAAATCGTTCTCTATTGACAGTTTTGGCGTATTGACAAGTGTTTATCCTTCTAGGTAAAAGCCATCTCTACTCACTTAGATATTCTTCTTTGGTTTTGAGTGAATCTTTGTTCGAATTTCCTCTTCAATCACCTTTGCACAAATGTATTTTAGTGTCTTCAAAAGGTAAACTCATTCAAGTTTAGGCAACTTTTTCTTCATATAATTTTCTTCTCTTTTCTGAATTTTGTGCTTGACTTGTTTTTAACTAGGTCAAGGCCACTGATCTAAGATCAATTACTTGAAACAAAGGTGAAAGAACCAAGTCAGCAATGATATCCATTTAAAATTTACTTTAACTAAACAAAACTATATTAACTATAACTAGTCTTAGTCTATTCTAGACCAAAACTACTACACACATATAATACCAATACTACTAGGATTACTATAAGCAAATCAAAACTACATTGAAACTTCAACTAAGAATTTAAAAGTAATAAAACTATCCCGATACAACTATCCTATCCCTTACCCTATAAAAAGAACAACTAATTATCTTTTCTAAACTTGGTATAAAACTCACTAATTAAAAAAAATCACTACCAATAACCTAATTAGCTAAAATGTACTAGAAATGTCCTAAAATACTACTATTAACAAAATGGCACTAAAAGAGTGTTGTTAAGCTAAAAAAATTTCATAGACTAAGAACTCATAAACTTTTCTTTTGTAACATGTTGAGTAAGAGCATATGCATAGTCAATGCTATGATTAGATGACCACATAATGGCGATTTCTACTTTCAACAAGTATAAAGAGACTCTTGAACAATAAAGTAGAATTAAATTCACAATTAAATTGAAGATGAAAAGTGGTTGATAATGATTATAGTTAACATGCACTATTATTAGTCACTTTGAGAGTACCCTTGACTATCAAGCCAAAGTTTAACGTCAGATGCCTAAGTCGCATAGCTTTTGTCATCTAACTTACCAATGGCCAAATGCCCTTTGGGTTATGTAATGACCCAACTACATTCCAACGTTGTATGATAAGCATTTTCTCTAACTTGATGGAAAGCTATATGGAAATTTTTATGGATGATTTCACTATATTTGGAAGGTCTTTTGAAGAATGTCTAAACAACTTAGAAAATGTGTTGAAGAGATGTGTGGATCAGTGCAGTAAGGGCTTTTGGCCCCAGTTATTTTTGTTATTCTGCCTCGGTTTTAGACCTGAGGCATATTGGGATGATGCCAAAAGCGAGTGTCTTTTGGTCTCGGTTGCAAAGGACCGAAGCCAAATCTGGAACTGAAAATCCCCAAATCTGCTATCTTGGTATACTGATTCTCGAGGGTTTAGAACCCTAATAAAATGTTTTGAACTTGCTTTTGAACTCACTGCACTACCTCTATCTGCATCCTCATACTCTGTTGCCATGGTGGAGCACGTGTCTCAGAAGGGGTTTTTTTGCAGTGGCACGCGACTTGTAGTGGTGATTCTGCAGTGGCAGTGGCAGAGGTTTCCGATGGCGGTGTCGATGATGCAGTCGCGCGCGAGTCGCAGGTGATGTTCCTTCAGCAGCGTTGCTCGTGGTGGTTGCCGAAGGCGCAAGGCAGATCTGGTTCGCAAGACAGAGCAACAATGGTGAGGTTGATGGCGTTGCAACAGAAGCTGTTTGCGTCTTCGCTCACAGCAGTGTCGATCTTTGTCATTGAAGTATGGATCTGAACGCGTAGCAGCAGCCTGATTTCGCGTCGTTGTGGCACGCGGTGGTTTGACATCGCGCTGGCTCCCGGTCTGGTTGTGTTTTGGGGGAGTTGCGCAGAGGAGAAAAAACCAGTTCGCAATTTGGGTTCGCGCAGAGAAGATGAACAGTGCAGGGTTCGCGAATTTGGACTCTTAAATAAGGTTTATGGCCTCGGTTCCATTAATAATCGAGGCATAAAGTCATATAGGCCTCGGTCCTATTTCACTCGAAGCCAAAGCCTCTGCTGTTAGTGGCAATTTTGAAATTTTGGGGAACACTGAAGAGTTATAGGCCTCGGTTGAGTGATAACCGAAGCATATAAACCCTTATAGGCTTCGGTTGGAAAGGGACCCGAGGCAAAATAGTTCAAAAAATTTAAAAAATGCCACCGCATCCTTATAGGCTTTGGTTCCGCAATAACCGAGGCCTATAAGGCGAGTTAAAAACGCGATTCTGCACTAGAGAAAGACTTAGTGCTAAACTATGAGAAGTTTCATTTCAGGGTAAATAAGGAGGTGAGTTTTGAATTTGATGACTCTTGCAAGGAGGTAGTTATGGAGCTTAGTAAAAGATTAAGTGAGGCACCCATTGTTCAATCACCAAACTTGAGTAAACTGTTTGAATTAATGTGCAATGCCTTAGATTATGCTCTTGACGCATTATTAGTGCAACAAATTAATAAGTTTACTCATGTAATTTCATATGCTTCTAGGACGCTTTATGTGGCACAAAGTCATTATACCACAACTGAAAAAGAACTGTTGGCAATAATCTTTGCTTTAGACAAAGTTCAGGATTATCTTTTGGGCTACAAAGTGGTTGTACTTACCGATCATGCTTGTAAGACCTGGGAAAATTTAATAAAAGAGTAAATATTTCATTAACAATAATTGCAGATTAGAGGTACACCTAAAAGAATTGATTTGTTCAATTATAGCCAGGATCAATGTTAACTTAAGTGGTTGAACGTGTTGGGTGGTGTTTGGAGGTCTTTGTTGGCACAAGCAAGCTTGAAGTAAAGAATTGATAAAGCCATGTGCATGAAGATTATAGGTGTTTGATGAAGATTCATGAAGATCCACTTGAAGATTAAGTTTTAGTGTGTTAAATCTGAAAATAACATGTTAAATGTAATGTTTTAGTGTTATATAATGTTGGTAGGCTATATGACATATGTTAGATGTCTTGTGTACCTTAGTGCGTCTCTTTTAATCTTTTAAAATAGGTTTTAATAGGTTAAAAGGCTTGCAGTATATAGTTTCTGGTAAGAATGCTTTCAGTCAGTTGAATTATTTTTTAATCGACTAATTTCACTTAAACCAGACTATATATGCTATGTTTCTGAGAGCAGAGGTACGTTTTTGAGTTTTTAAGTACGAAACTTTGTCATTCTTCTCTGGAAAACTTTCTCTCTACAATACACAGCCACAACTCGTTGTTTGAAGATCTTGGTTGATCTTGGAGGCATTTTGGCTTGTGAGTAGCTTGAAGAACACATGTATGGTTGGCTAGGGACAACCACCATCAGGTTTGGATGTTCTTGTGCCTCTAGTTGGTTTGCCTGATGTGATTTCAGGTTTGTAAGTATGATTCTTGCAGGGTATGTGTCTACATTTTTGTGTGAGTCAAAAATCTTGTGAGTTTCTTTGTTCAAAAGTGTAATCTTGGTGTGTGACTTGTAAAACTTTTGAATATAGTGAAAACCAGGCTCTGGTTGTCATAATAAACTGGATGTAGCTATATGATTGAGTAAACTAGTATAAAAACAACTGTGCAATTTTCTCTACCTCGTCTCACCCACTTTGTAAATCAGTATGTAAAAGATTGTTGTTTGAGTTAGATTTGCAAATTCTGCATAAATCTCTAGTGTTTTAGCCGACTGATTTGTCTTTTTAATCGATTGTTTCATAGCTCAAGAACAAATTAGTCTGTTATTTTTAGTTTCTAACCAATTGAAAATGTACTGGTTTGCTGCTTTTACATCCTAAATTTCTAGTCTATTTGATTCAATTGAAAACAATTTTAAGCCTTCGAAAAAGTTTTAAATAGCCAATTCAACCCCCCTTCTTTGCTTAAATCACCATTTCAAAACTAATAGTCTTGGGTTCGAATCTTGTGTATATTATTAGTATGATGTTTTAATTATGTATTTTTATTTTGCATGTATGCATGATTGGTGCTATGATAATTATAATTGTATGTGTGCATGAAATGTCATGAAACATGTAATGGCTTGTTGGTTGTGCATATGCTTGGTAATTGGGTGGATGAGAGTTTGAACTTTGGCTAGCACTAAATAGTGTATTTTTATGCCTTATTATTTTTGTGACATTGGTGGAGGATATGGAAACAATATTTGTCTCTAGAGAAGCCAAAGAGGAAAAGGCAGTGCAAGGGCAATTATGGGAGCAGAAACCTCCATGACATTTGATTGCCATTAATATTTTTTTATTTCATTTTTTATTTTGTTTATTAATTTCTAGGGCTGAAAAATAAATTAGGAGATGGTTTAGTAAGGGGAGAGGTAATTTTCATGTGGCAGTTGAGAGAGGCTTATGAGAGGACTAAGTTTGGGACCTGAGGAGAGTAAAGAGGGATAGTGAGAGTTCCTTTCGGTAGAGGCAAGGGTTGGACCATTTCAGATAAAGAAGGATTCTAGGAATGCTTTTGGAACGGGAAATCCGGGTAACGGGAGCTACTCTATGTGTTATTTGATAAGCTTTGATGTCTTGTGATGTTCTTGGAATCTGGGTGCCTTCTTTTTCCGCCCTTGTACTACAAATGACCTATTGTAGGAAGTTTTAGTTACTTGTAATTGTAGGTAGAATCGGTTTAAAGGTAGCTAGGTATATATTGGATTTTATGAACTTTATAAAAGTGTTGAGTTTTGGAATCTTAGACAAAAAGTTAAAATAGGAAATAAAACAAAACCTCATTTATTATAATGTCATTTCCTAAAACATGGAAAAATTAAAACCATACATCAATCGTTATAATAACTATAATCGTAAATTAAGCTCCGAGTTTTTACAATTTGAAAACTGATTGTATCACACCTAGCCGGTTTCGCTAGCATATCAACACATATCAACCTTAACCGACACCTATGTCGGTCAAGGCTGGGGGACTGGTGTACCACACCAAGCCAACTTAACAAAATAATGATAAAACGATCACCATACCAAAGCATTCAAGTAATCGGTCTAAGCTGGCCTAGCCGGCCAAAACCGGTAACCTAGACGTCTAGAAGAACAACCTGCTTAAGACGGCACATGAGCAACACAGACCGCCAAGGAAAGTAGTTGGTTTAGGCCGACAACCTCAGTATACTTAGTAAAATCGAAGCCCCCCGTGTTCAATAGGTCCTAAGGGCATGGGTTAGGGCCCAGGCCCACTTACAGCCCAAGCTAGAGCCCAAGCCAAGGCCCGGCCCATGGGATAACTAAACATAATTAATGCTCTACAAATACACGTGGACCCCAGTAATTAAAGGTACGAATTCATTAATCACAGATTTGACCTTTTTGAGAGTTTTGACTCACTTGAGCTTCGGAGTCCCCTCTGCAGGTAACACCTCTTGGGTCCAAACCGACATGTACCAACCGGGAAGAGGCCAACTGAGGAGATAGCGGACTACATGGGTAAGGTGACGCTTGTGCCTAACTTATCTTGTTTGTTCTCTGCAGGAACAATGATTATAAAATCGAGTTACAAAATTAACAAAAATAAGCTGAAACATAAAATCCCCATGTTACCCTGCTTCGATCTTGGCCTCACTGGAACCACTTGCAACATCATCTACTCCCGTGTAACAAATTACACGATCATCGCCAAACACAAGCAAATAGGGTGAGCTAGCAATATAAATATATATATATATATATATATATATATATATATATATATATATATATATACAATGCGAATATATGCATACATTCATCAGAGGAACTCTGTCCCCTAACTCCACACCACCTACAAGCCACAACTTGTAAAACACGTGCGGGAAAAACATGCTACGGACCACACTGCGTAACGCTAGGTGGAGTTCCCAATACAAACCATGTTTTGTATTCTAGACACAAAATTAGCACATCATTGGCCACAACCTATGATTGCTTAATCAAGTGGAGACCCTCCATAAGAGCCACAACTCACACACTCACACCGATAATACTTGCCAATCTGAGCCATAACTCAAGGAATGCTTGTGTTCATCTGCCACACTGAGCCATAGCACAAGGGATGCCATTTCGAGTCACAACTTAAGGAATGCCATATGTTTACCCTCTATCCCGAGCCATAACTTAAGGGATATCATTTCGAGCCACAACTCAAGGAATGCTCTAGCAAAGCCCACCTTAAGGTACCACCCTAAGCCTTGTAGTCCACAGACATCCAAATCACACAAGTCCCTGCCCTTGCATTATCGACTGAACCCTTCTATCGTCAGGCCCCTCGCGCCTCTTATGTCCCTGACTCTACAAATATCGCCTAGCAAAACGCACTTCATCGCCAAGCACCACGTGTTCCAAGACCCCCTATTTTGTAGCTTTCGCTTGGCGGTTTAGATCTCACCACTAGGTGCTACAATAGTACAACAAGGTTATTGATTATTCTCTAACCCAACTCCATTTTTCCAATTCATCCAACCATTACAACATGTTACTCGGTTCCTAAGGAAACACCAATCATCTTCCACAGTGATCCCACCCATACCTTATTACAGATTCACATCTCCATATATTTACCCAATTAATCAATTCCCATAACTAGATTCAATTAAGGACAACCACTAGAGAAACTCATACAATAGTTCCCCAATGGTTTTCTATCGAGGTCTTAAATAGTATCTCTCTTTCCCAAACTGTTATAACACAACGCATTTCCCTTTAAGATGACACATGCTCATTCACTCACAATTAAAATCAACTTGCTTACAAGTCAAAACTAGGAACAAAAGCACCTTGCTAGTATTTACTTAGACTACCCACTATATCATTTCATAACTCAAGTTATTACAGCCACTATATACCAATTTATACTCAATTATTCACTCCCCATCCTAATTCCTTGAATCTTTCCTTCATTCCCATAACCAAAGTATTTAGCTTCAGATTGTTAACTACTATCCATAGCTATTTTCCTCTAAAATTTATCATCGAATCCGCCTTGTGTCCATCGCATTAAGAACTCAGAAATTTCCATTGGAGTCTGCGTTGTTGCCTAGTGGCATATTCTTTCGCGCTAGGCGATGCATCATTTTTTGGGTAGATCCCATAATTTGTTGCACTTGTGAAAACCTAAAACCTGAAAATACGTCCTGATAACTCATTCCATCTTTTCCGCCTACAATCATACGTCCAACAAAGCTGGATCTTAACCTAGATGCGAATTTACAACTTTCTTAAGTAATTCATACAACATTTATTCTTAAGTCAGAATTTTCCCATAGTGTTAAGCTCTACAGGGTTCTCATCCAAATTTCACTATTTTAAGTCCCCACTATTAGTTTTGAAATGGTGAGTTTAGTGAAGAAGGGAAGGGGGATTGAATTGGCTTTATAAAACTTTTTCGAAAGGTTAAACCTCTTTTCAATTTAATCTAATGGACTGGAAAGTTTGGATGTAAATGCAGCAGACCAATACACTTTCAGTCGATTAAAATATAAAACAACAGACTAAGTTATTCTTGAAGCTATAAAATAGTCGATTAAAAAGACAATTCAGTCGGCTAAAATACTGGAGATTTATGTAGAATATAGAATTCGCGAATTCAACTCAAACAACAATCTTTTACAAATAAGACTTGTTCCAATCAATATTTTTAACAAGTATACAGCCTCAGATTACACAAGAACGCATTAAATCACACCAAAGATCAAATTTAAAAGAGTTTCAAAGAGAGTGAGATGAGGGAAAGAGAAATGCACAATTGTTTTTATACTGGTTCACTCAATCACAAAGCTACATCCAGTTTACCAGGACAACCTGAGCCTGGTTTCCACTATATTCAAAAGTTTTACAAATCTCACACCAAGATTACACTTTGGAACAACAATACACATAAGATTTTTGACTCACAGAGATATCTAGACACATACACTGCAAGAATCACACTTACAGACCTGAAATCACATCAAGCAAAGCAACTAGAGGCACAAGAACATCCAAACCTGATGGTGGCTGTCCCTAGCCAACCATACATGTGTTCTTCAAGCTACTCACAAGCCAAAATGCCTCCAAGATCAACCAAAAACTTTAAAACACGAGTTCCAACTGTGTATTGCAAAGAGAGAGAGCTTTCTAGAGATGAATGACAATTTCATGCTAAAAAACTCAAATTCACACCTCTACTCGCGAAAACATAGCTTATATAGTCTAGTTTAAGTGAAAATAGTCGATTGAATTTTCCTAACAGTCTGCTGATTTCTCTTGACTTAAGTGAAATCAGTCGATTGAAAAATAATTCAACTGATTGAATACATTCATTCCAAAATCTATATATAACAAGCCTTTTAACCTGTTAAAACCCATTTTAATAGATTAAAAGAGACACACTAAGGCACACATGACATCTAACCTATGTCATATAGCCTACCAACAAGATATAACACTAACACACTACATTTAACATGTTATTTACAGATTTAACACACTAAAACTTATTCTTCAAGAGGATCTTCATCAATCTTCATCAAACACCTAAGATCTTCATGCACATGGCTTTATCAATTCTTTGTTTCAAGCTTGCTTGTGCCAACACCCACCACATCTTAATCCAGCAATTATTATCATCCATTCATTAAAAACACCTTAAGGACCATTTTCCCTGATCACAATCCCACCAGAACACATAGAAACCCAAACCAAGACAAATTGACTCACGTCACCTAGCGGGTGTTCGTCGCTGCCAGGTGAATCATACCAAAAACCCATAATTTGGGTTAAACATGTTATGTCGCCTGGCAGGCCATTCATGCCACCAGGCAGTTTCTGGCAGAAACCTAGAAATACACATAACATGGCATGGGTTGCCTGGTGGGCCTTCAACATGGCCAGGAAGTTTCTGGAAATTTTACAAAAATGCATGCAAAATCTAGAACAACCAATCATAATACCAATATAGTCCATGCAATTTATGCAATTACTAAAAGTGTGACTAAAACGAGTTCAACACCCCTATCCTGGATTCCTTGCTAAATCTTGAAAATCTTAGAGTCTCTTCTTGATCAACTACGACCTCCCTTGTTACCTTCCAACAACAACCCTCAATCCTCTCTAAAGTGCAACCCTTATGCTCTCAAAATGCTTCTCAGATGTTTCACTAGGCTGTCCTATTCTTTTCTCTTTAATTTATCCCCTCTCTCACCTCTCTAACTCAATTTTATTAAACTTAATTAAAAAAACAAAATTATGATTAGGAGGGTTTAATGACTATCAATTGCCAATGACAAGGTGTTTCTTCAGCCCTTCAAGCTGCTTCTGATGATGGCTAGGGTTTTTGACCCTTCCCATCCATGCCAAAAACAATTTTAGCTAAAAGGAACCTTATTTCATGTAAGCTAAGGTTCGAACACACAACCACACTATTATGAAGTCAATGCACAACCATTCAACCAATTCATAATTTGTGATAATTCTTATACGTCTAGGAATTTATAATCACTCATCATGATCAAGCATGTCATTAAAAACAATAAACAATTAAATTTACACACAATTAGCAAACACAAGACTCGAACCTAAGTCCTCTCAACATAACTAAGTACTCTTAACCACTTGAGCTAATACTTCTCCACATCATAAATCCCCGCATTAAATGCCATAAAAATTGCCACTACCCGCATTTATTAAAGAATTATTTATTTAATTATTTAAATTTCACGGGTCTTACAAAGTGAAAACACATTTCATGAGGTTGAAATTGTTTTTGCCATTACATTTTCATTGTTCACCACTTGAAATTCTTTGTTTGAAGTTGTTTTTTATGGCTGAATGTTTTGAAAATTGAACTCGATTGTTTTGCTAGCATGTATAGGTTAGAGCTAGGGTTTTGAGAGAGATTTTGGTGTATATTTGTGATGTTCGTTGTAGGCTTTTAAAGGAATGTTAGTAGTTTTTCCTTATATTGCCCAATAGTACAATGGTCTTAAGTGTGGGGATGTGATAATCCCCTTATCTCATGAGTTTTTCCTTATCCAATTGCATTGTTTTGGGTAGGTTTAAGTGGTTAATTCGGAGTTGTTAGCATAAAATTAGTTTAGATAGTTTTTTATGTTAGTTTTACATAAATAGCTTAATTAGGTGCTTTTACCATATTTTTTAGAATAGACCTTAGAAGTAACAATAGTTAGATCTAGTTTAGCATACAAGATAGGTTCATAAATAGTTAGTAGCATATTAGTTTGGTCTTGGTTTGGAAACATAGGCTTTCGAAGTAGAATTAATCTAGTGTGTAGTATAATTTTAAGAACTTTTAAGTAGAATTTTGTATGACTAACATTTAATTTGAGGTTTATGAGTTTGATGTAGATACAATGATGAAGAGAAGTTGCAAATGTCCAAAGAAAGCATTAAGAAAATCCTGATCCAGACAAAGTGCTAAAAATTGGTAGAGTTGACTTTTTAATGGAAATGTTGACCATGAGTTGACCAATAGTTGACTTTTTGATTCTCAATTCCAATTGAAATGGCACTTGTGGAAATGGCAATGGTAGAGTTGGTAGAGTTGACTTTTTAATGGAAATGGCACTTACGTCTAGTTGTCAATCTAAAAACAAAGAGATTAACGTAATCAGTAAAATAAATCATAAATACAATCACAGATAATAAAGTTTAGGGTTTAGAAATCACCTCTCTTGAATCACACAAGAGATGAAGACACCTCCCTTGAAATCCACAAGAGATGAAAAAACACCTTCCTTGAATCACACAAGGAATGAACACCTCATTTGAATCACACAAAGGATGAATGGCTTCTCCTAGCAACAACAACAACACTCAATCACTCAAGATCCCACTTTATGAAAGTTACCGCTCTACCCACACTAGGCTTTTCAAAGTCTTCCCGTAGAGAGTTCTCAAATACTCAAACTTCTTTAACTTCTCTATCTGATAATGAAAGCCTACCACTCTATTTATAGAAGCCTATTTAGAAATTAGGTTAAGAATATGAAAAGTTAAGTCACAACTGCCATAGATAATCGATTATCATAAGTGATATTCGATTATCATAGAAACTTTTCCAAAAACATTTTTCTCGTTGTGATAATCTATTATCATCTAGGATAATCTATCATCAGTAGGTGATAATCGATTATTAGCAATGATAATCAATTATCACAAAGGCTTTTCTCAAAAATAAGTTTAAACTGAGATAATCGATTATTCTAGTGACTTTTGAAAATTAATAAAATTCTCTTGGTGCTCTACTACTTGGGTTTTGCCTTTTGACTCTTGACATACTAATTTAACTATAAATAACATACACATATTACAAGACCTAAACAACTAAACCCCTAAGTCTTCAATGTATCTCTTGAATCCAAGCATTCTTTCAAGTCTTCAACATTTTTCCATGCATTATCATCAAGTCTTTCATACTTCTTTATAAGTCATAATCATCATCATCAAAACCTCTTATTGAAGGAAGATGTCCATCTTCTTCCTTTTGTCAACATATTTCACATATATACAGCAGAAGTCACTCACATGCTGATTCAACACACCATCCATTCCCTTCACCACGCGAATTACTCATTCTCCACCACAAAATAACAAAATCATGATTTCAGAAGGTGCGACCATCACCTTACTTAGATATCAAATGTCTTTTGATCTAAGCTCAGTCATCCATAAACCATACAACTTGAATCACAAAACTCAATTCTACAGAAAACATTCACTATTTCATTCATATCTTGATTTTAGATTCTATGATTTTGCATTTCTCGTGCTTGATTAGTGTTTGTAACTTCATCGTGATGTTATGTGTAATGTTTCTGAATCATTTCCCCACTCAATTCATCATTCATTGCATTAAATTTCTCGTTCGTTCATCAGTTCCTTAAAATCGTTAGTTAGGGTTCGTCAATTGGGATTTCGAGTTATACTCCATATTTTTGCATGATTTTTTTTCTTTATTCTATTGAGATCATTTCCAAACGTTTTACATCATTACATTTTCATTTCATGCAATGAAACTTGAGATTCGAGCTTGTCTTGTAATTTCGCAAAAGATTTCCTATCGGGAAATATTTCAGAATTCGTGATTGTTGTGTTTTTGTGTGTCAATTCAATTAAGTTGTTCAATTAAGTTTGAATTAGGTATTAGAGAAATTCTGCAAAGTTAGATTGCATTTAGGATAATCACATTGTATTTTCATACCTTGGCCCACTTAGTTAGTGTTAGGTTTTCATCAAACACCTTAGGTTCATTGTAGTTCATTTAGGCATTTCATCAAACAATTTACATTTTAATATATTCATGGCATTTTAATTTCGTTTGAGTTCAGTTTCAAAAGATTTTGATAGATTTCCTCATTTTCACAAGACAAGTTCAATAAATCATTCCTTTGCCTTTGCCTATCATTCAGATTGATCATTGGTTTATCACTATGATATATTAGTTAGTATTAGTGAGCAAATCAATTTTTGATTAAATCTCTAGGCGACAAGAGGTTTATCAATAGGGTCTTGAGTGTGAGGAGAAACAACATTAAAAAGGTCGTGATAAACACCATATAGATGTTGAGTGTCATTGGTGTACAATAATTTGACTTGTTCCCATACTTCATAACACATGTGAGAGGCATTAAATGTAACATCCCAATCTAATATTACGAATTTAAATAATAAAATCAGGAAATATGATCATTTATTAAAATTTCATTTCCCAAAAATCTGGGAAAATTTAAAACATTTAATTCATCATAAAATACCTCAAATCCATAATTTATAAAAACTCAAACTATAATGTTAAGTCCAATAATTCAATGATTACAAAACTCTCAAAATTATTAAAGCAATAATAAAACTCTATAGAAATTTCCCCAAGCTAGCCCCCGCTCTGGCTCTATGCCTCACCAGATCCACCTGCAACATCACCTGCTCCCGTGTACCGCGTACACGATCATCACCAAACACAAGTAGATGGGGTGAGTTAACAGTTAAACAAACTTATATATAAAACATGTAGGTATAAAAACAACCACACCAAAGGAATTTCGTCCTTTGATTCTATATCACATGGCCACCACCATGTCATCCATGGTCTAAGTCTTTAGATGAATATCTCAAGATGTCTTGCTACCACACCTACAAGCTATAACTTGTAGAGCACATGCGGGAAACCAGCTACAAACCATACTCTATAGCACCAGGTGGAGTTCCCAATATGAACATAGTTCGTAACATCCCAGGACTAGCAAACTCGTCAGCGAGCTACTAAGGAGGGCAATCTATCTGGACCCATTCGTACGAGCCACAACTCATGAGTTCCTCGTGTTCATCCGCCATCTTGAGCCAAAACTCAAGAGATGCCATTCTAAGCCACAACTTAAGAAATACCACGTGCTTAACCCTTATCCGAGCCACAACTCAAGGGATACGTTCCAAGTCACAACTCAAGGAACATCAGCAAGCTGACCTTCGAGATATCCCAAAGCCTTGCAGACCACACACATCCAAAAGCAAGCAAAACACACACCCTGCATCTGCATTGTCGCCTGGCGCTTCTCTTGAGTCACCAGGTGAAATGTGCTTCCAGACTGCTTGGTAGGGGACACATGCCGCCAGGCGCCAAGTACCTATGATTCCACTTACTTTCAGGTATCACCTGGCCCGACTACCTGATGAGGGTGCTCTATCGTGGGATTCACCGAAAAGTTAGGGGAAACATAGTGGAAGACTTGTAAATGGCGATTACACTCGAATCTCTCTAGTTTCTCACTGTTTTGGTAAACCCGACGAGGTTAAAAACCTAATCTAGGGTTTGTTGTTTGAGCTGAGACGAAAGGGGGGAAAACTTAACCACTCTCATTCATCCAAGCTTCCTTACAACGAAATGGCATTCACCTTTTATAGTGGAACGACAACCGAAAGCAAATAGACAAAGAACATGAACGCCTTTGGAACCCCTTGATGCTTCGCACTACACACGTTAAAACTATTACAAACTTTACTAAGGATGGGATTGCTCTAAAGCATTTTCCCACCTAAGCCAAATGAAACAAAAAAATTGAAATTAAAAATAATACAACACAAAAACCGTGACATGAAAATATAATCAACACAAAATAAAAGAACTATGCTATGTCTCTCTCGGTCCAACCATCAAAGTATATCCCTCAAGTGTTTCTTCCACTTTGATGCTCTCAAGTCCCAACTCACTCCTTTTTCCTCTCGGCAGTTGATTCCCCAACAGATTCACTCACCACTCCACTACTCCAATAAGAGGCTTCACCTACAAGGCTGCCAAAAACAGTGAGATTGGAGAATCCAAAACAGAATAAGAGTAAAGCAAGTTGCTGCGTGAGAGTAAAAAATCAAAAAAATAATAAAAGCTCAAAGATGAGGCAAGGACAACATCAAGTGATGGATTTAATAGACAAACTCAAAGGAGAGCCAACAAAGACAATCAAGAAAACAAGCTAACAAATAAAGAAGGCACACAAAAGGAACCTACGAAGGTGTCTAGAATATGATTAACAAAACCAAAATCAAACAAGACTAAAAAACAAGTTGAATAAAGAGCATATGCAAATTAAAATTGAAGAGGAAAGTAGCAAATATGTGATGGTGTTGCACACTATTTACTCAAAGCATTTTATCAAAAATTCACTTTGCAGACCAGAATTACGTTTCATGTATTTCTCATCATATTTCTTTTTCACTAGACTTCTTTCTTTTTCTTTTAACTCTCAAAGATCTTAAACAACAACTCACAACAGTTTCAATGGTCAAATGCATATGGCAGAGTTCAAAGTTGATTCAACATAGAAACAAAAACTGAAAAGCACACTATAAAACAAAGGAATTCTCAGACAGTGCAATGTAGAAACAACACTATAGTCAAGTGTAGAATTGAAACTATCAAACAACACAAAGTCCAAATAGAACAAGACAGATTCACGTAACACTTCCATTGGCCAACAATAGATCAGAACCATGAATCAGGTATCAATAAACACACATGTTGAAATTGTCAAACAACAATAAACAGATACAACATAATCAACTAAAGATTCAACGCTGCATAACAGATATAAATTGAGGCTAGTTCAAGACAATTAATATGGCTAAAATTAGTAGTGCACCAAGAAGAAACATTCAACATAAAAAATTGCATCACAACAATGTATATGAATCTGATTTCAATCAATACTCAACAAAGAATCAACAAAGAAAGTCATGGCTAGTGCAAGGGACTAGCAGAATTAGGCATCAGATTTTACTCAAACAAAATTGACTCTGTGATTCAAACAAAATGAAACAGCTGCATGAAAACTGGATGCAATTAATATATCAGCAAACTGGACATGATACAAAGAGAGTGAAGCAGAATTGAAAAGATGTGGTGCACTGAAACTGATATAGCCAAACTCAATGTTTCACAGTGAATCTAATATTCATTCCACAATGTTGTCAAACCACAATGAGAAGTAGGCTATTGGACACAAATTCCTCATCTCTCGGTTTAGTGCAACAATTAAGAAACATCACTGGAATAACTAATTCAAAGTAACATATCATGAACAAGTTAGATTCAACTATCACCTAGAGCGGCTTTGTTTCACGCAAGGCTAAACACACATGGAGAAGTAGACATATGGTTAAATTGAAGAACAATGGATACTAAACCAGTACTGAAAAGAAATATAAACACAAGTACTAACATTCAAACTAAATAGACACAATTGTAGTTTGTAATTCAGATTCAAATTGCCAGAGACCAATCAATATTTTCAAAATCTGGATATGAGTCAATCAAAGCAAATCTGAATTGGAAAAAGAAACACAAAACCCGTGGATGCTAGACTAAGGCAACGCCCAAACTTAATCAAAGTAATAAGCGAGCAATAGCACCCAAAAACATATATCAATAATGAAACATGATAGAGTCAATGAATACAAATTGCTCAAAACAAGACGCTAACATAGCCTATGCATTCACATGACCAAGCTTGAGTTTCCACCACTATTGGAAAATGGGCTTATAATGACAGGTACAACGAGCTTACTATGACAGGTATTCTGGTGTCATAGTTTCAGGAGTCATAGAAAATGCGCGCTTTTTATGACACTACAAAAACCTGTCATAGTAAGTCAGACTTACTATGATAGGCAGTGCAAACTACGTCATAGTAAGTCAGATTTTTTTAATGATTTTTCTATTTTACCATTTTCCTTTCCATTCAATTCACCTGCAAATAACTTTCATATCACCAGACCAAACAATTCCAAACCAAACCAATTCCATACAGTTAAGTTGTCTAAACAAACTCAAAAATTGAAATTGTATATAATAAACCTACAACCTTGATAAACATCAGCATGCTTTCCCCTTGATAAACATAACGCAAACAAGAACTTGTTGTATACTCTGATTTCAGCGGCCTCTTGATAAACATCAACATGCTTTCCCCTTAGGCGTTGTAAAGCAGACTCACACTCTTTCCAATGACAAACCTTAGCCTGCAGAAGATGACATGTGTTAAATCTAATCATTTAACAAACAGAAGAAAGAAACTTGGTTGCTTATGTGAAAATAACTCACCAACAACCTGGGAGAATCAAGGATGAAGGGAAGAGTCAGAAGGTGCACAATAGAAGGAAGAGTTCCTAAGATAAAGACAAAAAATTATATTAGTTACTTGGAACCCTTTTTAATTTGGTTTTGTGAAAAAGAGCAACATAAGGAGGGCGAATGACGTACGATGCGCGGAGGACGCGCGGACAGCTCGCGGACGGTGTGCGGAGGACGCGCGGACAGCTCATGGATGGTGTGCGGAGGACGTGCACACAACTCGTGGACGGTGTGCGAAGGACGCGCAGGCAGCTCGTGGACAGTGTGCGGAGGACGCGCGGGCAGCTCGCGGACGGTGCGCGGAGGACGAGCGGACAGCTCGCGGACGGTGCACAAACAGTGCGAACGGCGCGCGGACAACGTGCGAAGAGTCCAAATGACGCGCGGTCGACGAGTGGACGGTGAGCGAATGGCGTGAGAACGGTGCACGAATGACTGTTTCGAGAAAGAAATTATGCTTCTTAATTTTGGAGAAAATGGAGACGAGAAAGAGAAAAAAGAGGGAAGGAAAAAAATTAGGGATTTGAAGATATTATGACAGGTTTCTCTAAATCTGTCATAATATATTTTTAACATAATTTCAATTTTGCCATTGTGCCTATCTACTATGATAGGTCCTCTACACTTGTCATAATAAATTTTCCCTTCTCACTTATTAAGATAGATTCCTTTTTACCAGTCATAATAACTATTACTTTTATTAAAAAAATGCCACCGATCAACTTATTATGATAGGTGGCTTATACCTGTCATAATAAGTCATCATAGATTCCTCTTTTTCCACTAGTGCACATAGATATTCTGATACAAATCAGATAGCACAGTGGTGGAATGCTCATGAAGTGCTTCGGTCTGAATCAATCATTGGCCAACAGATGAATTTCAGACAGCAACAGATTCAAACTGAATAGAAAATGCAAGAAAAAAAATCAGCACGAATGAACAAGAACAATGAAAATATGCACTGCAAATAGTTGCTAAAGATCTAAGAGCAACTCTCGAACATATAGAACAGACACATGAACCTAATTACGTGAATGAAAACAAAACGTGGACTGAAACAAATATGAAACAGTGAACAATACTAAAAAAAAATAGGTACAATTGCTATGGAATTAACGAACATGTAAAACAGCTACACAAAAACCTAAGACAAAACATGAGATCAAAAAATTTTAAAGCTAAGTAAGAAAATGAAATTAAACCTAATTGACATGCATTGAGTGGCAGAGTGAAGATCTAGACAGTTCAACATCATAATATTGATTCAAGGCAATTTGAACAATATTAATGAATCAATTTCAGCATAAAATTTCAGCACAAAATTTTAGCACAATTAAGCAAACTAGGAGGATTTCGACAAGAAGTTTTTTTCTGAATTTTGGTATTTTAATGAAAATGATGTTTATGCCATTGTTAAGTGATATCATTCACGACTTCCTTTAATGGCCAGAAAACCAATGAAACTTCATTGAATCATGTTGAAATTCTTGTTTATGCAGTTAAGGTGGAACCAAAACAAAACCACGAAATTGAATATTGAAACATAGATGATTCATAGAGGTCAAATTGGGTGTGTGCAACAATGTTAGGAGCCAACAATGGTTTAGTCTCATTTGCATCATTAGTGATGGGTGTTGGAGTTGTCAAGGAGCAGTGCTTGGAAAACAATTTCTTTAACGAATTTAGTGTTATTTTACATTATTTTAGCTTCAAGTTGTAAACTTTTTTATCTATATCCAATAGTTAATGTTATATTCAATATAATACAATCATTTTAGAATATTTGTCTTTTTTCTTTTTTTTAATTGTCTCAGGTATTTATGTGCATTAAAAAAAGCAATTTATGCATATTAAAAAAAATGCATTAAAAAAGACAACTAATAAAATTAACAGGGTTTTGAAACCCCCATGAAAAACAACTAAAAATAAACATGCACGTAGCATGGTTTTGAAAGCCCTAAGAAATAATGGGGTTTGAGAAGTAATGGGGGTTCAAAATCGTCGGTAATTTATAGGGGTTCTAAATCGTCGGGAAATTATTCTTTCCCAGGGGTTACTAAAAACTACTAGTAATCCATTAGCTATGTTGGTTTTACTAGGAGTAAGTCAAACTACAAGTAATACTTTTAATTGGGGTTAAAACCTCAGAAACGCTAAATATAACCTCAACTAAAACTAATTTTTGTTGTGGTGACATGCTTACATATTTTATATAAATTCTTTAATGTGCATGTCATAGTTATTTTGTTATATGTGTAATGATGAGTCTAGAACTAGACCTGCTATAATCATATCTTGTGAATTAGATTTAACATGCATTTTCTTGAGAGTCATTTATTGTAACTTCTTAACAAGAAATAAGTAAATATTTTATCTTTTGAAGTTTGATTCATGTTGCTTTTTAGCCTTTTATTCTAATAGGTCTTGTTGAGATGTTTACTCCACCATGGCCTATAACAAATAATCCATTTGAAAATGGGAAGTTGTTGATTAAGCAAATGATTAGATTTTAAATGGAACTTAGGTATAACAAAAGATATATTTGTTGCTTAATGGCTTCTTATATATACTCTTTTATAAAAAATGATGTTTCATGTCTCTAGCTTTTAGGTTAGTGCTCCTTAAAGGAAGGAATCTAAGATTAGGTTTGTTCTCAAATTATGTGTTACATACCCTTTTGGAAATTGAATGTTGGAAGCATTGTTTATGGTCTTTTAAAGTGGTTATATTTTTTTTCTTCAATTAGGAGAAGTTTTGATGAAAATAATGGGATAATATCATGTATTATCACAAGAATTTACACAAAGTGGCTTGAGAAAATTTTTTAGGCGGTTCCAAAATAACAGACTTAAAAACATGTTTTGACTAATGAAGAGAAAATGGACAAAGTGTGTTAATAAATACATTCTACAACACTTGAAAAATTATAATTTATTGACCATTAGAGTACATGAATATTTTCTTGTTGAGAGTATTAGTGAAATTCTAAAGCTTAAAATTGCAAATAAATATTAATATGTATGGTGTTGTGACATCCCAATTTTAGCAGCTTAAAACTAATAAAATAGGATATTCCACCTTAGTATTCAAAACAAATAAACAAATGTATAAAGTATATTAATACAATCTTACAAATGATCAGACTATATAAATATATCAATTATACATACCAAACCTTTCTAATCCTAAACACAAACTAACCACTTACAACAACTTCTCATTGAGACCTCCTTCCGACCTAAAAGATGACTCCTCAACCTCCAGAGGTGCCTCTGAAACAGCATCCACCACTGCTCCCACCGAATAGGTGATCATCGCAAAAGGAAAACATACAACACAAGACAAAAACACAAAAGAAGGGTAAGCTAATGACTTTTAAAGAATTTTCTTAAACCATATAATATTCATATATCTACAACTACAAACAAGCATATATTCACACTCATATATTTCTAAACTACGACTCAACTAATCCGGATACATGCATTGAGGTTGGATCCAGTCAGTTATGCACTTGAAGTGGCATCTCATGCTCTGCAGAGCGACAGATTAAGAGTCAAAACTCTACCACATACAAGGTCAGTCCGTTAACACCTATGGTCAAGGAAAAACCCCTAGGCTAGGACCTCCTGCTCCTGTCACCACATACCCCATTCCTCTCTACTTGAGAATTTGAATGGTTATTAGAGTGTCAGGATAATTGTCAAGACAATCCCTACCTCAATGCATACACTACCACAATCACTGCTAATCCTCCTTGGGTTAGCATTAACCAATCTCAACTTAGTCTCATACAAGCAATCTCATATCATATACTCATCATACATAATAATTACAAAGCTTCTATGATAACTAAAGTACCACCCAATTTAACTCAAAAATACAAGTTTCAGGTTCTGACACACTTGCCCAGCCACTGGCCTCAGCTCGCCCAGCTAGTACCACTCGCCCAGCCACTAGTCCAGGTCTGGAAGTTCCTGACTTGGAAATTAGCCCAGCGAGTAGAACTAGCCCAGCCACTGGCCCATGCTAGCCCAGCGAGTATGCGAATCTGCATAATTATGCAGATCAGTGTTCTGCATAATTCTGCAGATAAACTAATTCGCCCAACGAGTAGGCTCGCCCCGCGAGTCAGCAAATCTGCATAATTCTACAGAAACTGATTTAAGCAAAATTATACTTATTCAACCAGTCCATACAACTTCAAAACCTCCACCAAAGACCATTCGAGTATCAAACATTAATTCTATCAAAATATTCACATCAATTGCATCCAATTGCACCCATAACATACAATTATTCTCAAACAACATATAAAACATAAGCATTTATCGTTTTCAAACATCACAACTCAATTCACCTATCATACACATCAGTCAATTACAGAATAATCATATAATAACATTCTTAACAGGTTTGTGAGACATAATAGACATTAGCTTCCCTTACCTGGTTTCCTGCTTAAACAACTCTATAAACGTCAAACGTCTCTAACTCCACAGGATGCTCTATCTACATATAGAAACATCACAAGAACGATCAGGACATATCATTATGATCACTGATTAGCAGAGACTCATATTGATAAATAAAATAGCACATGCAAGCGAAAAAGGGCTTACATGCCATAGAAAACAAAAAAGACCAAAAAGATAGCGGAAACTTAACTTACACGAATGGAGAAACTGATCGGTCCAAATTGAAGAGCTCGCCGAGAGGATCAATCCTACGGTCTCGGTTCTTCAATCAGACGATTGGAAAGACAGAACTTTTAGAGAGAAGTCAGAGAGCTCTAGAAAAGTGGTTTCTAGAGAGATGATGTGTTTCAAAATAATGAAACTCGTTTATAACAATTCTATTTATACTAAAACCTTTTTAATATTAAAATAATTGAGTCTCACTATTTTTAAACCACTATCACTTCTAAAATACCATTTTCTGGGATTTTACAAGTGCTATAGCTAACTATGATACTTTATAAAAATAAATTTATTTTCCTTCTAGCATTTTTAATAAAAATAGAGAATCATAAGGAATAGCAAAATATATTAAGTTTCCATTACCTAATGATGTATAAAAATCTACCTTCTAATATTTCCTAATTTCTTTATGACCTATTGTTATTGCACAAAAATATTGTGCTATTTTATGTGTGGAGAAAATATTTTCTATGTGTTTGATCTAGCTCATGTGTTAGAGGCTGAGGATATACGAATCCGAGAGGACCTCACTGTAGAAGTACCGCCAATCGCGTTAGAGGATAGAAAAGTTGAGGAACGTAGGGAAAAATCGGTTAGTCTTGTCAAAGTCATATGGGATCAGAGGACATGTGACTCTACGTGGGAGTTAGAGGAGGATATGAGGAAATCACACCCGCATCTTTTTACCTGGTAAGTTTCATTTTCGAGGTTGAAAATTTTCTTGTTGGGGAGAATGTAAGACCCCTTTTTATTTCTATTCCTTTTTTGCCCTGAGTCTTAAGGGCCTGTCCTAAGCAGATGGGCCTAATGGCTGGCCCATAGGGTGCCAAGGCCCCTAAAGCAGCCAAGACTCCTATTCTGCTCTCACTTTGCCAAAATCAAACCTTGACTCCTTTCCCTTACAAAATAGAAGCTCTGCTAGAGTTTAGAGCACCATCATCTTCAAGCTAGCTCAGATCCGTTTTACTAGCTTGTACTGGTCTCCATTACCCCTATTAGTATTTCCAGTTAGGGTTTCATGGTAACCCATTTCTTAGTTCTATTCCATTATTTCTTTCAGCTCTCCAGTTCGTTCATAGAGCTGTTGCGCTCTCTACGCTTGGCTGCCAAAGCCCCTTTTTAACCCCTTTCCAGGTAAAGGAAGTTAGGGTTTCAAGTTTTAATTTATGTTTGGCCTGTTCTTAGGTATGCTTAGTATTTGTATGGATTGTACGTTGCTATGGATATGTGGGATGCCGTGTGTGACTATTTGGATTCGAAAATGAGACTACTACAGGTCAGAACAGGGACGGGAACTGATAATCTTGCCCAGGCCAGCCAGGCTCGCCTAAGCAAGACTGGTAGAGGCTCGCCCAGGCCTTCTGCGCGAGCTGTCGCTCAGGCGGGTGGTCCTTGTTTTGAGCGAGAGAATGCCTCCTTAGGTGAGGAGAGCTCGCCTAAGCGAGCTAGTGCGATTGGCCCCTATTCCAAATTGTCGAGCTCTCGCCTGGGCAAAGGGAGCTCGCCTGAGCGAGAGTCCCTCTCGCCTAAGCGAGAGCTTTGGGCCTGAGCGAGGAGCTGGGCGAGGGTACTGGAATGTTTGTTGTTTTCTCTATTCTTTGATGATTGGCAACTGTTTTGAGCTGATTTGTTATATTAAAAGCATGAGGAGAATGATTATGCATTAGTCGTATGATGCATGTGATCTTATATGAGATGAAATTCTATATGTGTGAATTGGGAAGAATGAGATGGTATGGATTCAACATGGAATACGAATGGGAAGTGGTTACAATGGTTGACATGAGGTTTGAATGCTTGATTATTGTTATTTGCTTGTTTGAATATATTTGTTATGTGTCAGTGCGTAATTCCTTGAAATCTCTAGGTGAGATTTTAGGGTCGTGCTTCAGTGATCGGGACGTAATTCCATGACTCCTGTTAGTGGGTGTTCATGGTGGTGCCCCATCCGTATAATTTGGTAAGGATTCAAGGTAAGGTTGCATTCTGACACTCTAAGGAGTCAGTTAGTCTCACTTAGAACGAACTGACTCTTGTGGTGAGAGTAGTAGGAGGCTGAAACTCATTAAGGGCTAACCTTGTGTGTGGGGGATTGAAACATTATAACAATTGTAACACTTAGCTCAAGGGTGAACAGCTCAGGGGTGAGCAGAGGTATCCACCACAAGTGCAAGCATCCACT
>Ga0214542_1002624_pt1 | contig 37085 bp, 21 predicted proteins | sample CNSS1metaG_FD_160096 | JGI IMG/M metagenome (GOLD analysis project Ga0214542, IMG submission 160096) | Root nodule microbial communities from cowpea collected in UCLA plant growth center, Los Angeles, California, USA - CNSS1 | ecosystem: Host-associated > Plants > Roots > Nodule | place: USA...
AATTTGGTTATTCTAATATTTTAAAACTATTTTAAATGCACTTCTAATTTAATTACTCTTAGGCTTTCAACCCACTTTAGATGCACTTCTAAATTGATTATTTCAATATTTTATACACTTCTAATTTTGTTATACAGATATTTCAAACTAATTTAGAGGCACTTTTAATTTAGTTATTCCAATAATTTAAATAATTTTAGATGCATTTCTAATTTAGTTATTTCCATATTTTAAAACACTTTAGATATACTCTCCATTTGGTTATGTGGGAAGGGTGAAGTATTTGTAGAGTCCAAAGAAGAGAAAAAAGATTCGACGTGAAATGTGCAGTTGTCATTAATGTTTTGACTATGTTATTATTATCTTATTATAACATTCTTATTATCTTATTATTCCATCGTAGATAATATTTAACTTTATTTAGACAATGATCTTCGTAGCACTAAAATTTTATTTAATGATCTTTTATTCTATTGTGCATAACATGTAATATGCATGCACGAACATTTGGACACATGAATGAACGCACACACACACGCACATGGCATATGCTGATCACACGAATGGTCGTATCCAATAATAATAATTATTATTATTATTATTATTATTATATTTCTCTTGATCTGAGAAAAGATAAAAGGATGAAAAGTTACATGAGTGTACTTGGAATCATGAGTGTTATATCATAATGTCCAAACACGATGCAGAATGAAAAAAGAGGTTAGATAAAAGGCATATTGTCCCTGGTTTAGGAATAACCTTCATCACCGACTACTGCTCCACAAATGCAGTAGGGACAACAAACAAAGTGATATTCCTCCACTAATGATGTTGCGGAATATTCCTTCAAGTAAAGCATCCCATGTCTATGTACATAACCCATAAAATTATTTTTTTTTCTCCATCAAAACTGTAACAAATCTTTTCACATGGAAGCTTAAAGCATAGGTAAGGTATGATTTTTGAAACCCACTATTATTGTGGGCATTATTCTTTGGTTGAAACTTTAGATAGAAATGGGAAAATGGAATAATACAACTTTATATTTGATCTACTGCAAAATTGGTAACAAAAAACTTTGGTTATATAACCACATGCAAAGCTATCGACAATATTTTTTGCACCAACTTCAATAGACATATATAAATTACTAATAGATATCTTATAGTCAAACTATGCATACAAAGAGCCATGACAGAAAAAAAGCAATTTAAATTCAAGGAAAATTTTATTATTGATGAAACTTTCTAAAATAAAGAAAAATTACACTCATAAGTAATATCTATTGTAAAAAAAATATTAAATAAACAAGAAAAATAAATAAATCAGTAACTTTAGTATGAGATATAAGAAAAAAATTAAATTTCTTGCGTAAAAAATACTCGAAGTTAAATGGTTATTTTTATTAGAAATTTTCAAAATAATAAATTAAGTTAATTAATCATTCAATTTTATTTTATTTTTATCTGTGTCAAAACTTTTTCTTTATCCATTGCCTTTTTGTAGCATTACAAGAAAATTTGTTCATTCGATTTTTTTTTTTCACAGCATTCTTATTATCTTATTATTCCATCGTAGACAATATTTAACTTTATTTAGACAATGATCTTCGTAGCACTAAGATTTTATTTAATGATCTTTTATTCTATTGTGTATAACATGTAATACGCATGCACGAACATCTGGACACATGAATGAACGCACACACACATACACACGCACATGGACATGGCAGATGCTGATCACGAATGGTCGTATCCAATAATAATAATAATAATAATTATTATTATTATAATATTTCCCTTTCTAACTCCATCTAATATATAACTTCTTTTGTTGTTTTTATCTTATTTTGTTAGATTGTTAGAGAATAAATGGATGCTTTTGTCGTCATCAAAGTATACATTAAATGATTACATCTCTACCATTGTTCCCAATATTGGCGTAAGACTATTATAGTTTAGAAAAGTCTAATGATAGTATTTGAAATCTAAAGTATATAAAAAAGAATATGAGATGAATATACTAATGAGTTAAAACTTAGAATTATACGAATATGATTATTAAAAGATTTATAATGAGGATTTTGATATATAGATTCAAAACATAAAAAAATAATTTTGTAATACAAATGCAAGAACACTTGCCCGAACACGGACACACATACGTACGAATGCACGCATGCGCACACACATGTTGATCACAAAAGATATGGTTTAAAGTGTGCACTTCTTTAATTAGTTGGAGTCACAAAAGACATAAGAAGTGTGTGAGATAACACACACGCCATCTTTATATCTCTGGCCATTGCAACAAATTATACAAAATTCAACACCTAAACTACATTTTAACCCATTACAATCGGGTGTCCGACGGTGACATTGATAAAGAAGCAGGAAACGAGTAGAACAAAAATAACTCCAAACATCATGTTTGCAGACCTTTGTGACATAGAAACAGACATATTCATAAGTGATAGAGAAGAGAAGAAAATTGTGTAAGTTACAAAGAAGAGAGAATGAGCCCTTGGTTGAGATGGTGCTCTTCCAAGGCTAATTACTTCATCTTATATAAAGGTGAAGCTTACACGAAAGGATTGAGGGCTGTAATATGCAGTAAAATGTCATGAAAGAATTTTTTTTTCTTTCAAAAACCTAAAAGTAATAATGTTTGGTGACTCACTAATGAATGGGAACATTAGTGGAACGGTGATAAGGGAAAGTTTCTACTTCTATCTAAAGTTCCCAAATGGATTTATGAAACATTGTGTATATTTTTGCATGTGATAAATCACACTGTACAATCAAAGTTTTTGTTATCATTTTGGGCTAAACCAACCATAAAACTGCATTAAAACTCTTAGATAAAAACTTTCTATATTTAGTAGAACATGAGTAAATGTAGGAAGGAGAAAGAACGTTTATGTAATCGGTAAAGAATATATTGTGGTGCAATAATTGAGAGAAAAATGGAGAAAGAAGATCAAAGTGGAGACATCATTATGTAAAAGCAAGAGGTATACGATGGGTTAAAGGAAATTTAGGGTTAAAGTAACCTTATGTATCAAATTAAATGGAATAGAAATACGAAGGGAAGAGGATAAACTCTTTTATGAAAGAAAAAAAAAATCAATTTTTTTTAAAATGTTACCGATTATTTTTGATGTGTGTACTTTCTCCACAAGACATTAATAATTTAAAAATTATAACTTACAAATAAAAATAAAATGTTGATAATATGTAATTTTTTAAATATGCGTGATATTATATTAGTAGGTGATAATATTGTAATGTTATTAAGTTAATATATAAACTAAATTTATATTTATTAAAAATAAAGTGAAATATATATAAACAGATGAAAGAATAACCATTCATAACTAAAAAAAGGGAAGAAGCAGATATAGCCTATTTTATAAAAAACTTGTACAAGTAACGATCAATTTTTAAAAATTTAATAAATTATTATATTTAAAAAGTAAAATTGGTATTTTGAAATATGGACACAAAAAGAGGAATCCCTTTTATATATTATTATAGATTAAAACTTAATTTTTTTTAATATTAAAAAAAATAATTAATTTTTATTATATTCGAAAAATAAATTGTATTTTTTATTTATTATTTTAACTTGTATTAAAAATTAAAATAATTATTCTTCTCTTTATTTTTATGATATAATTAAGTTTTATATTTATATATAGTTATTAATATAAATTTTTTATAAAAATTTAATGATATGAGAAAAAAAAATAATTAATTATGATAATTTTTAATATAAAAAATAAAATAAAATAAAATAATTTTAATATTGATTTTATTATATTAAAATAATATATTATGAAAAGAGTGTAACTAATAACATCAATAATAGTACAAATAATTAAAATTATATTAAAAATAATATTTGTATATGAATTTAATTATTTTAAATTATAAAATTAATATAATAATTAGTCTCTCATGAGTAGAGTGACATGAATACACGAATTTGAGATTAAAATGTTTAAATTAAAATAGATAGAATTATTATCATTAATGTTGACATTGAAACTATGATAATTAATTATTGTTGTATATGTATGATTTCTTTTAGAAAATTATGCATTTGGATTTTTGTGTGTGTGTTAAATTATAAAATTGACATAATAATCAACAAGTGAGTATAATAAAATTAATATTATTGTATGAATAAAATTTATAATTAAACATTTAAGTTTTATATTAAAATAAAAAGTGTATACCATTAAACTAAAATGTAAACATATTTTGTTTTATGAATTTTGTACGAAATAAATACAACGAAGTTGATATTAAAATTTATCAATGATATGTAGATATGAGCAGTTTAAAAAATATAAAATTAAAGAATTAAAGAATATGTTGACCATATAAAATTAAAGAATAAATGAAGTTAAACTTAAAATATTGTAAACAAAATACACATGTAAAAATATATGAACAAAATACAATATATTATAACAACCGTCACACTAATAATAAAAGTAAGAAAAATTAAATAATAATAAAACGGTTTCTACTCTATATAAGACGAAGTGATTAGTCTTGGAAGAGCACCAATCTAAATCAAGGACTCCTTCTCTCTTCTCTATAACTTACATTTCATAATTTTATTGAATGCATTAATTCGATAAAACTTAAAAACACATTATATCATAACTAAAATTCAATTTATTTCATAATTATTTATTTTTCAAACTTCTATATGTTATTTATAATTATAATAGAATTAATATTTAAAGCATGCATTTTATTTAGTTTTCTCATGAAAATTGATACAATATTGTAACTCTATTGACATTGACAAACATAAAATGTTCCTTTTGGAACACATTTGCCATGTTTAGATCCTTGTCCATTGCAGCAAATTGTACAAAATTGAGTTCCTAAACTGCATTTCAATCCATTGCAATCTGGTGGTGGATCACTATCTACTCTTATTGATTTTGTAAAAAGTGGTTTTGCAGCAACTAGTCCTACAAAAAAGAAAATCATATTGTTATAATAATTTTCTTTCATTTGTTCTTTTGTTTTTCAACATTAAACCAAATTCAAAACTATGAGTGTTATTGGTTAAATACATAAAAGAAAGAAGATTACAAAACACAATAATCTTTACTTTCATGGGACATAAACATAAAAATAAATAAATTAATCTATGAATTACCTTAAGGTAGAACCAAAACTATATTTAGAATTCCCATTAAAAGATGTTGATTGAATTGAGAAGCCACAGGAAAGGAAAGTTGGTAGATGGTATGAAAAGTTTAGTTTACCACAATAATCAAATAGAAGAAAATATTCATGGTTGTCTTGGGTTAGGAAATCATATTTATACTTGTTTTTAAGATGGAATATCCTTAAGATAATAATGAAATTTTAATTTTTTTATTAAGTCCTGAATTATATCCTTTGTAACGGTGATATGAGATCTAAAATATTTTAATTATACGATATTTGTATGATATGATTTTAATAATAATTAATATTAAGTTTTAACGGTAGACTTAAAAAAAAGAAACAGTTAATTATTTAATTATTATTATTATTATTATTATATTGATTATCAATACAACAAACAAACTAAAAAGATAAAAAATTATATTACTTACTACACCAATAGATTATATGTTCACACGCTTCTTCTTAATGGATCAACAGCCCAACAAATTTTCTCTCGACTGCTCCATTTTTCTATTTTCACCTACCTCTTGAAATGGGCTAACAAATCAATGTTGTACAATCACATTTCTACAACGATATTTTAACAATTTTTTCTTACAAGGTAATATCTTTAAAATAATTTTAGAATACAGGAAAATAAAAAAATAAAAAGTCACTTAAAAAATATTATATTATATAGTAAAAAAAAATTATCAAAATTTAATCGTTAAAAAAAATTTCTATTTTTAATGACAATTTAACATGAGAGATACCGAAAAGTATAATATTAGTAATGACTTAAAGATTAATATTATGAAAAAAAAATACTTTTTAGTTGATAAGAAAAGTATTAATACATAAAAAGTATGAAGATGTGTTATAATGTTTTTGAAACTCTTGCTTTATTAGAAGATGTATCGGAAAGCGGAAGTTTTATTCAAATTAATTATTTATGAACCGTTATTATCTATTTGAATATAACATGCACTCATACCTTTTTAATTGCTATGCATACATAAATTATAATATAAATTATGATAAAAAATTTCTCATCAATTATATTTATTTGTACTCGTACAATACGATATCTGTTTTAGGGAGAGGTCAATTCAATTTAACCACACAGACATTATATAGAACCTTCAAACAAAATTTCAGAAATCTATTTACACGCTCTTGCTATCATCAATGGAAAATTTGGTACCATTCATCTAGAAAATCAAGAAACTTAACTAAAGAAAATTAAGTTAAGTTTTAACAAGGGTGATAAGTTTTAAAATCTAATGATAGTATTTGAAATCTAAAGTATATAAAAAAGAATATGAGATGAATATACTAATGAGTTAAAACTTAGAATTATACGAATATGAATATTAAAAGATTTATAATGAGGATTTTGATATCTAGATTCAAAACATACAAAAATAATTTTGTAATACAAATGCAAGAACACCTGTCCGAACACGGACACACATACTAACGTACGAATGCACGCATGCGCACACACATGTTGATCACAAAAGATATGGTTTAAAGTGTGCACTTGTTTAATTAGTTGGAGTCACAAAAGACATAAGAAGTGTGTGAGATAACACACACGCCATCTTTATATCCCTGGCCATTGCAACAAATTATACAAAATTCAACACCTAAACTACATTTTAACCCATTACAATCGGGTGTCCGGCGATGACATTGATAAAGAAGCAGGAAACGAGTAGAACAAAAATAACTCCAAACATCATGTTTGCAGACCTTTGTGACATAGAAACAGACATATTCATAAGTGACAGTGAAGAGAAGAAAATTGTGTAAGTTACAAAGAAGAGAGAATGAGCCCTTGGTTGAGATGGTGCTCTTCCAAGGCTAATTACTCCATCTTATATAGAGGTGAAGCTTACACGAAAGGATTGAGGGCTGTAATATGCAGTAAAATGTCATGAAAGATTTTTTTTTTCTTTCAAAAACCTAAAAGTAATAATGTTTGGTGACTCACTCATGAGTGGGAACATTAGTGGAACGGTGATAAGGGAAAGTTTCTACTTCTATAAAGTTCCCAAATGGATTTATGAAACATTGTGTATATTTTTGCATGTGATAAATCACACTATACAATCAAAGTTTTTGTTATCATTTTGGGCTAAACCAACCATAAAACTGCATTAAAACTCTTAGATAAAATTTTTCTATATTTAGTAGAACATGAGTAAATGTAGGAAGGAGAAAGAACGTTTATGTAATAGGTAAAGAATATATTGTGGTGCAATAATTGAGAGAAAAATGGAGAAAGAAGATCAAAGTGGAGACATCATTATGTAAAAGCAAGAGGTATACGAAGGGTAAAGGAAATTTAGGGTTAAAGGAGCCTTATGTATCAAATTAAATGGAATAGGAATACGAAGGGAAGAGGATAAACTCTTTTATGAAAGAAAAAAAAATCAATTTTTTTAAAATGGTTAGTTTATTAAATTTGAAGTTTTAATGATTTAAAAATGTTGGTTTAAAATGTGTGGTTTGAGATTTTAATAATTTAAAAATTATAACTTACAAAAAAAAAATGTTGATAATATTAAATTTTTTATATATGCGTGATATGATATTAGTAGGTAATAATATTGTAATGTTATTAAGTTAATATATAAACTAAAATTATATTTATTAAAAATAAAGTGAAATATATCTAAACAGATGAAAGAATAACCATTCATAACTAAAAAAGAAGGGAAGAAGCAGATATAGCCTATTTTATAAAAAGCTTGTACAAGTAACGATCATTTTTTAAAAATTTAATAAATTATTATATTTAAAAAGTAAAATTGGTATTTTGAAATGTGGACACAAAAGGAGGAATCTCTTTTATATATTGTTATAGATTAAAACTTAATTTGTTTTTGTTTTTTATATAAAAATAATAATTAATTTTTATTATATTCGAAAAATAAATTGTATTTATTATTTATTATTTTAACTTGTATTAAAAATTAAAATAATTATTCTTCTCTTTATTTATATGATATAATTAAGTTTTATATTTATATATAGTTATTAATATAAAATTTTTATAAAAATTTAATGATATGAGAAAAAATAAATAATTAATTATGATAATTTTTAATATAAAAAATAAAATAAAATAAAATAATTTTAATATTGATTTTATTATATTAAAATAATATATTATTAAAATAGTGTAACTAATAACATCAATAATAGTACAAATAATTAAAATTATATTAAAAAATAATATTTGGATATGAATTTATTTATTTTAATCTATAAAATTAATATAATAATTAGTCTCTCATGAGTAGAGTGACATGAATACATGAATTTGAGATTAAAATGTTTAAATTAAAATAGATGAAATTATTATCATTAATGTTGACATTGACACTATGATAATTAATTATTGTTGTATATGTATGATTTCTTCTAGAAAATTATGCATTTGGATTTTGTGTGTGTGTGTTAAATTATAAAATTAACATAATAATCAATGAGTGATGTATAGTAAAATTAATATTATTGTATGAATAAAATTTATAATTAAACATTTAAGTTTTATATTAAAATAAAAAGTGTATGCCATTAAACTAAAATGTAAACATATTTTGTATTATAAATTTTGTACGAAATAAATACAACGAAGTTGATATTAAAATTTATCAATCATATGTAGATATGAGCAGTTTAAAAAATATAAAATTAAAGAATTAAAGAATATATTGACCATATGAAATTAAAGAATAAATGAAGTTAAACTTAAAATATTGTAAACAAAATACACATGCAAAAATATATGAACAAAATACAATATATTATAATAACAGTCACACAAATAATAAAGGTAAGAAACATTAAATAATAATAAAACGGTTTCTACTCTATATAAGGTGGAATGATTAGTATTGGAAGAAAATCAATCTAAACCAAGAGCTCCTTCTCTCTTCTCTGTAACTTACATTTCATAATTTTATTGAATGCATTAATTCGTTGAAACTTAAAAACACAGTATATCATAATTAAAATTCAATTTATTTCATAATTATTTACTTTTCAAACTTCTATATGTTATTTATAATTATAATATAATTAATATTTAAAGCATGCATTTTATTTAGTTTTTTCATGAAAATTGATACAATATTGTAACTCTATTGAAAATGTTCATGGTTGTCTTGGGTTAGGAAATCATATTTATACTTGTTTTCAAGATGGAATATCCTTAAGATAATAATGAAATTTTATTTTTTTTATTATGTCCTGAATTATATCCTTTGTAATGGTGATATAAGATCTAAAATATTTTAATTATACGATATTTGTATGATATGATTTTAATGACAATTAATATTAAGTTTTAACGGTAGACTTAAAAAAAACAGTTAATTATTTAATTATTATTATTATATTGATTATCAATACAACAAACAAACTAAAAGAAGATAAAAAATCATTTTACTTACTACACCAATAGATTATATGTTCACACGCTTCTTCTTAATGGATCAACAGCCCAACAGATTTTCTCTTTGACTCCCCCATTTTCCTATTTTCACCCACCTTTGAAATGGACTAACAAATCAATGTTGTACGATCACATTTCCACAACAATATTTTAACAAAATTTTCTTTATATCTTTAAAATGATTTTAGAATATAGAAAAATAAAAAATAAAAAGTCACTTAGAAAATATTATATTATATTGTAAAAAAATATTATCAAAATTTAATCGTTAAAAAAATATTTTTCTATTTTTAATGACAAATTAACATGAGAGATACCGAAAAGTATAATATTAGTAATGACTTAACGATTAATATTATGAAAAAAAAAATACTTTTGAGTTGATAAGAAAAGTATTAATACATAAAAAGTATGAAGATGTGTTATACTGTTTTTGAAACTCTTGCTTTATTAGAAGATGTAATGGAAAGCGAAAGTTTTATTCTAATTAATTATTTATGAGCCGTTATTATCTATTTGAATATAGCATGCGCTCATACCTTTTTAATTGTTATGCATACATAAATTATAATATAAATTGTGATAAAAAATTTATCATCAATTATATTTATTTGTACTCATACGATATCTGTTTTAGGGAGAGGTCAAATCAATTTAACCACACAGACATTATATAGAACCTTCAAACAAAATTTCAGAAATCTATTTACACGCTCTTGCTATCATTAATGGAGAATTTGGTACCATTCATCTAGAAAATCAAGAAACTTAACTAAAGAAAATTAAGTTAAGTTTTAACAAGGGTGATAAGTTTTAAAGTAATTTTGTTGATAAAATGCTAAATTGTTCATGTGAAGTATTAGTTTAAAAATATATTTTTATGTTTATCTAAAGTCGTATTTTAAAATCATATTTAATATAATATTTGAAATTGTGAATATATGTTTCTCCAAATGAGCCTCTCATTTCATCTTAGATTCCATCAAATATAACATCTTATCTCTATTTTGGTTTGGTAGAAACAAAACGGAAAATTTTTAAAGAGGTGACTATCCTACTAAGTTGCTTTAAACAAAAACATTATTTTCATTTGGTTTAGATAAAATATGAAAATGGAATGTGTAGCTTTATATTTGGTTTACCTCGCAAAACTGGTAACATCATAATAGAGTTTAAAGTTATGAACTCTCTCTTTTTGAGTTGAAACCATCATAATAGAATATAATGTTACGTGCAATGCAATTGAGTTTGAGTATTTCATAATGGACTATAACTTCATGGCATAAAAGTAAAATAGACATTCATATGCCATTTAACATTACTATTTTTTTTTACTAATTTATATACTGATTCCTTTGGTAATTAAAACTTTGGTAGTTAATATCAGTAATCAATTTAAAGTCTAATTTACAAAGTAATTATAATTTTTTATTTATAATAACTAGTATTTTAGATATAAAATTTTTTTATACATTCACTTAAGTCTATATTTTGATCATTTTAATATCAAGGGGGTTTGTTGTGAACTTAACTAGAATGCGAGCATATGAAATTTTATGGGTCATGTTATTATGAAATAATAGGGATAATATAATTATGGAATATGAAGGTTCATTGTAATTATGAAATATTATAAGTCATATAATTATGGCATGAAATATGGGTCATAATAAACCTTGTATTCACTAGAAAAACAATTCACCACAGTGTGAAAGATTATCCGTCAGGGAGGTAGGGAGGCACGAAACGCAAAAGCTAAGGTCTACATCTAAATGTTAGTCACCTAAATGATAGTCAACGCGGAGAGATTATGGCTTTGTTGGAGTAATCTAAACCCCAATCTATGCGATGTATTACTCGAGAATATCTAGTTGATGAGAAAGTCATTCGAAACTTGATCTGAGAATTTTTTTTTTCCTTTCCAAATGCGGATTTAGACAGAATCCAAACTTAAGTAAGTGCAAACTTAAATAGTAATCAATTATTTTTTGCCTCTAAAACTGGTTACTATCTAAAGACTTTCTTGTAGTGTTGTATTTTAAGCCTAATTGTTGGATTAATTCTAATTTTGGTTTCTAATTTCTCTTAAAAAATTTATCACAAAATTGCTAAAGAACTATTTCCAATTTCTAAACGTTAAATAATACAATTTAAATTATTTATACTTTAAATTTATAATGTTAATAATGTTAACATGTAATGTCTTAAATAACAACTAAATTCTAAATTGTATATTATGCTTGCTATATAAGTATCATTATATATAAATGGTTATATTTTTCATGAATTATGGTCGAGGTCGTAGCTTATCTTTTATATAAATTAGTAAACATGTTCAAAAATCAACGTGCATGATTGAAGAAAAAAAAATGTAATGTATGGTAAATAAAATTTGGAGTGATGAAAACTTTGTTATAGAAATTAGTGAACATGTTGGATTTATTGTCCTCAATGCCTATGCAACACCGTTAGTGCGTCACTCTCTTTTTTATGTTTCCTTTGTGAATTCCATCTTTTTCTGTGTCTCTTCTATTTTATGTTTTAAAGGTAATTTCTTTTAGTGTGTAAGGTGCATGTACAATTTCTTTTTCAAATTTTTAGTGGTAACAAAGCAACACTTTAGGTAGGTATACGACTTTAGACAGAAACAATGTTTTGATGAATTTGATTGAAGAAGGACATCAAAATCCATTTCAAGTTCATTGGGATAATATAATTTTTTTATTTAGCCACACAAAATATAGTATTGATGTATGATTTGATGGTAGTATGTTTTGCTACAATTAATCACTAACTACATCAAAGTTATACTAAACTATATATATATATATATATATATATATATATTCTTATTAATTAGTTGTGATATGATTTGAAGATGTGTTAATTTTCAAAAACTTTAATTTTATGAAACTAAATAATATTATGAAAAGATACTTTTGAGTTGATCAGAATAGTATTACCACATAAAAAATATTAATATTATAATAGTTATGTAGTATTTGGATAAAATGTCAATTAAAACATTATTCCAATATGATATTTGTAAGTTTAAAAGTTCACCACATGTATTAAAACAGTTTCATGTCTTAAATTTTTTTAATAATAATAATATATTATAATTTCAGTATTAATTAAAAAATTTACCTTTTAAATTTATATATATGATTACTTTATTTTTAACATTTCATCATTTAACCAAAATCTTTGAAAGATTAAAATTAAAAAAAATAAAAATTTATCTGTTTCTTCTTTTGAGTATACCATTATAGTTTGATATTAAGGGATCTTGTTAGAAACATTTGTGGATTGAAAAATTTTAATGTCATTTTTAATTTTAATATAATATTTTATAGCACCAAAATTATGAGTATATATAAAATAATTCCAAATAATTTTAAAATGATTAAATTAGAAGTGTGTCTAAAATGATTTAAAATAATAAAAATAACATAACTAGAAGTGCATTCAAAATTGTTTTAGATTTCAACATAATCACTATGGAAGTGTATCAGGAGTGATTTTAAAATATTGACATAACCAAATTAGACATGCAGACAAAGTGATTTTAAAATATTGAGATAATAAAATTATTAGTATATGTACGATGATTTTGAAATATTGAGATAATGAAATTAGAAGTCCATCCAAAATAATTTTAAAATTTGAAAATAACCAAATTTAAAATGCATTTAGTGATTTTTTAAAATAATCAAATTAGAAATGTATCAAAACTGATTTTAAAATTTTAAAATATTAAAATAAAGATAACAGTATTAAAGTATTAATGGTAAAATAAGTGTTGTAAATATTGAAATAGAATAGAAACATATTAAAAAAGAAGAGGGCGAGTGGGTGCGAACAGTAGAACGTGGTGCGGCAAACGACAAAAGATGGCCTACCAACAAGAATATGGGTTTAAAGAACTGAGAAAGGGGTGCGTAGAGCTAAACAGTCCAAAAAGAAATAAAGGCAATCAAGGGGTGCATGATGACAATAGGGGTGTAGAAAATTAAAGCCCAACAACAAATTAGGGGTGTGGGAAAGTAAACGTAGGGGTGCTATAAAACCAACAGCAAATAAAAAAAATGATGGTGAAATCAAACATTCGGGGTACAAAAAGCATTAAATGGCCTAGACCAATAAACCTTCATCTCTTTTTGGAACGCCATTTCCTTCTCTCCATTTTCGAACGCCACCGCGAGCAGCTCCCAGGGTATGGTGTGTGTAAATGTAGGGAATTAAAAGGGAGAGAGAAAAAAGTGATCCACGTGGCAACGTAAGAGTGGAAGGATTGAGAGGGTGTGTAAAGAAATGTAGAAGGGTGAAAAATATTAAAAAGGGAAGTGTGAATATACAACATTGGACTCTTAGCCCATTTCAAAAGATAGGTGAAAATAGGAAAATAGGGGGTTGAGAGAAAATGTGTTGGACTCTTGATCTAAAGGAAAACGAGTGTGAACATATAATCTATAGGATATAATTGTGTAGCAAGTAAAATATTTTTTGATATTTTTTATTTTGTTTGTTATTTCATCTATTTTTTTTTTCTTAAATAAATTGCACTAATTTTTATGAGAATAATTTGGGGGAAATTATAATAAAGTAAATGTTTTCTTTATTGCAATATATAAGAATAAGTAATCAAATTTGGGGTATATGATGATAATAAAAGAAGTTAAGTAACATCAAACTACCACATCTTCCTACTTCTGCTCATAATAATATCTTAAATAACAACTAAATTCTAAATTGTATATTATGCTTGCTATATAAATATCATTATATATAAATGGTTATATTTTTCATGAATTATGGTCGAGGTGGTAGCTTATCTTTTATATAAATTAGTGAACATGTTCAAAAATCAACGTGCATGATCGAAGAAAAAAAAGGTAATGTATGGTAAATAAAATTTTGAGTGATGAAAACTTTGTTTTAGAAATTAGTGAACATGTTAGATTTATTGTCCTCAATGCCTATGCACCACCACCGTTAGTGCGTCACTTTCTTTTTTATGTTTCTTTTGTGAATTCTATCTTTTTCTGTGTCTCTTCTATTTTCTTCTTTCTTAAATAAAGTCAAATTTTATTAATGTAATGGCGTCTTTTTACTTTGGATTGGGTTCACCGAGATAGAATTTAAAGTTTTCTGCATTACTCGGACCGTGAAGTACTTTGATCACACATTTTTAATATATATTGTGGGTATGAAGTTATAGCACAAAAAAATATCTTTCATACACGAACTCTTGCATAGATGCACGAACGAAGTATGCACACACGCACACACAAAATCAATCACAAAAGATATGGTTTCAAATAATTAAACATAAAAATTCATTATTATTTTAAGCACACCCCGTTCCTAAAGTTAGTATAAATATGACTTATTAATATAAGACAAACACTCACAACAATGTGAATACGAGAGGTAATTTAATTTTATTTTGACAATGATTTTCATAACACAAAATTTTCTCTAATAATTTTTTATTCCATTGTACATAATATGTAATACACATATACGAATACCTGAACACACGTATGATCGCACGCACGCTCACACATTTCAAATTAACAACAAATACGAGAGATAATTAAAATTGCATATCTTTATTCCAAGAGAGTTCATTTTTAGTTTTAAGTGGTCATTGATCCACAAAAAACGAACTAATCTCTTATGCTGCTCCAAAGCAAAACGAGGAACAACCAGGTCCTAACCATCAAATAATATAAATATTAGAAAATCAATGTATCCTTTAACAGTTATTGATTATATTAAGTTGAAAATGGATTAATGAATAAAGTGAATGGTGTTTGATACAAGAGGTTTCTATGATGAATGTGTTTCAAAAACCAGTAAAACAGTGTTTTAATTTTGTCAAATCCTAAGCTGACATAAACAACGTAGTGATTAAAATTCACTGCTGGTTGTTCACGTAACTGTTTCACCCGATTATTTTCTTGTTCATTCCCACCAGAATATTGTTCTCAGACCACTATATTTAGAAGGAAGGTGAAGAAAAGACCCTGAAGAGAGAATGTCATGGAATCAATTGAGTAATGCAAGTTGTTATAACCATGTCATACCCGCAATATAAATGAAAAATACATGATCAAAACACTTTAGAGTTAGATTAATAGAGAGAACTTTAAATTCTATCTCAGTGATCCCAATCCAAAAGCAAAAAGTTTTTCTTTTGCATTAATAATTTGACCTTATTAAAGGATAGTACATATGTGTAAAATTATGAATTTTTCTTTTGGTTGTCAATATCAACCCTAGAGTAAGATTATATAAATAATTTTGGTATGGTAAGATTAGAAGAATAAAATACATGTTTCAATTAGGAGTTTTATCAGTTAGAAAAAAAAGAAATTTAGACTATAAATGAGTATGAATACAATCCATTTAAATTTAATATTAATTTTATCTTACTCATCATGTTTATCTTCATGAAATTATACCATAAAAAATGGTCAAATAATTCAAATGTTGTATAGGAATCATAAAAGTTTACTGACAAGTTAAAACCCATATGAAGGGATTCATGGTAATATGATTGTTGACTTTGAAACTAATTAGATAAACTCAACAAATAAAATACATATTTGCATTAAATTTGACATCTTATAACAGATGAATTTTGTGTAATTGAAATAAAGGTAGGAAATGGAAATGTTTTGATTTAGGATGTCACAAATTTAGACGTGTTTGATTTTGTTTTGTGTCATGCCATCATTTCAAAGAAGGTATACAGAGAAGCGCGATTTAATGAGAAAGAAGCAGACCAAAGAATGTAGTTGGAAAAGGTCAATTTTTTAAAGGCCTATACTGATATAAATATATTCAGTATTTACTCTCCTGTTTATCTGATTGATTATGGAAAACCACTTATGTTTAATGTTGCTCCGTATGCTGTCTCAGAATTTGCATGTTTTATAGTTAAATGAATAATTAAAGAAACTCACTCAATATTTTTAAAGGTTATTAGAATTTTTAATTAAAACACTTGAATTTAACAATTATGAAATATTAACTTTAAGTTATTTAGAAGAAAAATTCGGATTGTAAGATATCACAACCTGCATCCTCCACTCTTTGAATAATAAAAAGAACGTGACGTTCAATTAATTCATTATGTGTACTTTTAATTGTTTTTATGTTTTAGTTCAGAAAAAAAAAAATCTCCACTTATATATTTAAAAATTTTCACTATGATAGAAAAGTTATATATAGGTGCACCAACAAAACAGGTAACAATAGTCAGTCCTACTATTTATGATAGAAGATTAGAGATGAAAATGGAAAATTAAAATATGTATGCATATGCGCCATAGTTGACTTCTTTTTTTTTTTTTTTTTTTTTTATTTTTTTTTTTTTTTTTTATCTTTTTCTTTGATATTTAACTCTTTGAATGTATTTAGGAATAAAAGTAAGGTTAAACCTAGAGGTGTCAATTTGGCCCAGCCCACAGGGTTTGGCCCTGGCCCATGTGGGTTAGGGCCAAAAAAGCCCACATTGAAAAAAACCCCTTAACAAAGAAGTCCACAGGGCCAAAAATCCTACAAAAGTCCTGTGGGCTAGGGCCAACCCATGGGCTTTTATCTTCCACATGAAAAATATATTATTTTCTAAAACATATTACTATTTGTGTATTTGTGGGACAAGCCCAAAGAACCGGACAAGCACGACGACCCGAATAGGTCGAACGACCTGGACCTGCCCGACGACCTCGACAAGAACGATGACTCGAACGAGCCCGATGATCCAAACAAGCTCAACGACCCTCGGGCCCGACAACCAGGACAAACCCGACAATACGGACGGGTCCGACGACACGGACGAGCTCGACAACCTGGACGGGCTCGACAACACGGACGGGCCCGACAACCTAGACGGGCCAAACAAGCCAGATGGGCCTGATGCGCCGGATGGGCTCGACGACCCAGACGGGCCATACGACCTACATGGGCCCGACAACCCGGACGAGCCCAACCACCAGGACGGGCCCAACGATCCAAACTGGTCGGACGACCACGACGGGCCCGACGACCCGGACGGGCCTGACGTCCCGAACAGGCCCAATGACCTAAACAGGCCCAACGACCCAAACAGGCCAAACTACCTGTATGGACCCGACGTCCGGGACGTGCCCGATGACCAGGACGGGCCCGACGACCTGAACAAACCCGACAATCCAGATGAACCCGACGACCCGGACGAACCCGACTACCCAGATGAGCCCTACGATCTGAATGGGCCCGACAACTTGGACTAACCCGACTGCCCGGACGGGCTCGACTGCCCGGATGGGCTCGACTGCCCGGACGGGCCCAACGACCCGAGCGAATCCGGATGAGCCTGACGACCCGAATGTGCCCGACGACCCGAATGTGCCCGACAACCTGGATGGGCCCGACGACCTGGACGAACCCAACGATCCGAACGGGCCCGACGACCCAAATGACCCAAATGGGCCCAATAACCCATACGCACCCGATGATCCAAACAGGCCCAACGACCCGAACAAGACCGACGACCCGGACGAACTCGATGATATAGATAGGCCCAACGACGCGATTAGGCTCGATGATCTAGATAAACCCAACGACCTAATTAGGCCCGTTTGGGTCACCGAGCCATCTGGGTAGTCGGGCTCGTTCGAGTCGTTAGGCCTGTCTGGATCATTGGGCCCGTTCAGGTGGACGGGCTCGTTCAGGTGGAACTTGGTGACCAAGTTGTTTCATCAGATAATTATGCTTTTCTATTTTCACCTACCTCTTGAAATGGGTTAACACACCAATGTTGTACATTCACACTTCCTCTTTTTAATATTTTCACCCCTGTACATTTCTTTACACAACCCTCAATCCTTCCGATCTCACGCTGCCACGTGGTTTACTTCTTCTCTCTGCCTTTTTGTTAGAGAAAATATATTGGATGATGACAAATTCTCTTGAATATGAGAAAATATAAAAGGATGAAAAATTACATAAAGATGAGGAAAAAGAGGATTCCGATGATGACAATTTCTCTTGCATCTGAGGAAATATAAAAGGATGAAAAGTTACATGAATGTACTAGGAAGCATGAGTGTTGTATCATAATTTCGAAACACGACGCAGAATGGGAAAAAAAGATTAGATAAAAGGCATTGATATTGTTCCTGGTTTAGGAATAACCTTCATCATTGAGTGTTGCTCCACAAATGCAGTAGCGACAACAAATAAAGTGATATTCCTCCATTTTATTATTATTACAATTTTTCTTACTTTTCTGGCATGATTAATATACTACACCAGGTTAGTCATGAGTGAGGGAGAAAATAAAGAGACAGTGACACAAGTGAAAAAAGAGCACACACATCACCAGGAACTGTCCTTATAACACTAAATAAGATATTACAATCGGGTGCTGGTGTTTCGACGGTGACATTGATAAAGAAGCAGGAAACGAGTAGAACAAAAATAACTTCAAACATCATGTTTGCAGACCTTGGTGACATAGAAACAGACATATTCAGAAGTGATAGAGAAGAGAAGAAAATTGTGTAAGTTACAAAGAAGAGAGAATGAGCCCTTGGTTGAGATGGTGCTCTTCCAAGGCTAATTACTCCATTTTATATAGAGGTGAAGCTTACACGAAAGGATTGAGGGCTGTAATATGCAATAAAATGCCATGAAAGAATTTTTTTTTCCTTTCAAAAACCTAAAAGTAATAATGTTTGGTGACTCACTCATGAATGGGAACATTAGTGGAACGGTGATAAGGGAAAGTTTCTACTTCTATCTAAAGTTCCCAAATGGATTTATGAAACATTGTGTATATTTTGGCATGTGATAAATCACACTGTACAATCAAAGTTTTTGTTATCATTTTGGGCTAAACCCAAACATAAAACTGCATTAAAACTATTAGATAAAAACTTTCTATATTTAGTAGAACATGAGTAAATGTAGGAAGGAGAAAGAACGTTTATGTAATAGGTAAAGAATATATCGTGGTGCAATAATTGAAAGAAAAATGGAGAAAGAAGATCAAAGTGGAGACATCATTATGTAAAAGCAAGAGGTATACGAAGAGTTAAAGGAAATTTAGGGTTAAAGGAACCTTATGTATCAAATTAAATGGAATAGGAATATGATGGGAAGAGGATAAACTCTTTTATGAAAGAAAAAAAATCATTTTTTTTTTTAAATGGAGGGGAGGTGCTTTAACAATTAGAAGGAGAATGGAGTCCTACATTCCCTCGGCACCAAACTAACTTTTTTTTTTGTTTGAAATGAACTACCTTCTACACACTATATGCACTATACTCACTCCACTAACACTCCACTTCTACGCATTTTGCCCATTCTCCTTTCTTTCTTTTTCAATACTTGTGGAGCAAAAGAAACTAAGGTGTTTGTGTTAGTGTTTGGTCTATACTTGTATCATTATATGGTTTTCTACTTTGAATTGTGAAAGAAAAAATAACATAATTTATCAGTTCAATAAATTAATCAAGTTTCCATTTGTAGCTGAACAAGAGTTTTGAAGGGTTTGTAACACTTATACTCAATCTGTTGTTGAATTCCCTATTCCGCTATCGTGGCTTTTGATATTGGTTGTTGGAATAAGCTGTTCTCCTCAAACTTGTACCTCCATTCCATGATTCAAGACATGTGGGGTCCAATAATTGCTGATCAGAGGAAATTTTGTTAAAAAAGTGTCATTAATTATAGTGTAAAGGTAATTTTTTCTATATTTATCACTAGTGATGCAAATGGGTTTGGTCTTCACAGAGAGCATTGCTACGAAGCTTACATAAACACTCACTGCGAGTTGTTCAACTCGATCATTCACTCGAATTGAGTAATATGTGAAGAAAGATGTCCCACATATGTGGAACATGGGCCATGGCTGGGTGGTTATAAAAGAAACCACATGCCCCCCTCATTTCACACACCAACACATCCCATCTTCTTCTCCTTTCTCTCATTCCTTAATTTCTCATAATTTTGAGAAATTCTTAGTGTAAGAGAGAGGTGATGTAATTTCTTCCATCACTACAAAATTTATCACTCAATCTCTTGTTGAATTAAGAGCATCGTGTTGCTTTTCCTACTCCACTACCGTGGCTTTTGATATTGGTTGTTGGAATAAGATGTTCTCCACAAACTTGTACTTCCATTCCATGATTCAAGACATGTGGGGTTCAATAATTGTTGATTAAGGTAATTTTGTTTAAAAAGTGTCATTAATTATAGTATAAAGGTAATCTTTTTTCTATATTTATCACTAGTGATGCAAGTGGGTTTGGTCTTCACAGAGAACATTGCCACGAAGCTTACGTAAACACTTACTGCAAGTTGTTCAACTCGATCATTCACTCGAATTGAGTAATATGTGAAGAAAGATGTCCCACATAGGTGAAACATGGGCCATGGCTGGGTGGTTATAAAAGAAACCACATGCCCCCCTCATTTCACACACCAACACATCTCATCTCCTCCTCCTTTCTCTCCTTCCTTCATTTCTCATAATTTTGAGAAATTCTTAGTGTAAGAGAGAGGTGATGTAATTTCTTCCATCACTACAAAATTTATCACTCTGACTGTGAAGTGTTTTAATCATGCATTTTTCATATATATTGCGGGTATGACATGGTTATAAAAGCTTGCATTATTCAATCGATTCCATGGCATTCTCTCTTCAGAATCTTTTTTTTTCACCTTTCTTCTAAGTACAACAGTCCAAGAACAATATTCCGATAAGAATGAACAAGAAATTGATTGGGTGAAATAGTTACCTGAACAACAAGCAGTGAATTTTAATCACTACGCTAGTTATGTGCAGTTAGGATCTAACAAAGAGATAGCATTTTTTACTGGTTTTTTGAAGCAGAACATGGTCCATCACATAAATCTCTTATACTTTGGCTTCTGCTTCGAAAAACCAGTAAAATAGTGCTTTCTCTTTGTCAGGTCCTAAGCTGACATAACCAGCATAGTGATTAAAATTCACCGCTGGTTGTTCAGGTAATTGTTTCATCCGATCACTTTCTTATTCATTCCTACTGGAATATTGTTCTCGGACTGCTATACTTAGAAGGAAGGTGAAGGAAGATGAAGGAAAGACTCCGAAGAAAGAATGTCATGAAATGGATTGAGAGTGGAAAGAGTAAGAATTGGAGTAATTGATATGAGTTCTGATGAGAGGTGCAAATGAGTTAAATGGTTATCTATTTATAATTAGATGAGGTGTACATCAATAATTTTGTAATGTTTTACTGTTTTTATTTCGGTAATGTAAAGTTGTATATGATATAATTCAATTATATTTCAAGTTACCTTTCAAAAGGTGAATATATTCTTATAACTTATTAAAATATACGTGTTTCCTTAATTTAAATTAATTGAGAAACCAAAAGTAAATGTTATCACAAACTTAATTAATAAGTGCATTGTTATAAATTAAAAATTGTTATAAATTAAAAGGTAAATGTTGACAACACTTAGTTCCTATCATCACAAAAATTGTTTTATAATTTTAAGTTCTCATCTATCCATGATGTTTCTCGATAAATTGAGATCTTTTAGTAAGTGAAATATGATTAACACACTCAAAAGATTATACAAATTAAAATAGTGTTGTATAAAAAATTGTTGATTGACACACCAAAAAGAAAAAAATTATGAAAAAGAAGTGAAAGAAGAAAACAGGGAAGCATAAGAAATCACACACAAAATTGTGATGTATAACAAAGTGAGTGATTGATGGTGTCATTCTCTATGTGTTTTTATATGTTACTTTTTGAAGTCATTAACTACGAAATTCTTCAAGTAGAATGTTGATTTTAACGTAAGTAAGAAATATATATGACTAATTTGTTTTTAAAACTTCATCATTGATTTTAACGTAAGTCAGATGTGTCTCCGCATGGAAGAGGAAATTTGGTCTGGGCCAGTTCTTACTTTGTACACCCCCACTGTTTTCCCCACCTTTTACTTTATGCACCCTTTTTAATATTCTGCACCCTAATCTTTGCTTCCCAACCAATTTTGTTTGTCTTGTGGTTGCGTATCTGTTTTGGATCTTTTATCTGGTTGCAACCACATTTTGCTCCCTGCGCCCCTACTTTGGTTGCATTAAATTCCTACTCCCTGCACCCCTACTTTGGTTGCATTTTACTAATGCATTTTACTAAGTTGCGCATCTAAATTATTGCACTCTATTTACTAAATATACCCCAATTTTATTGATATCCATTTACTGTTTGCACCTCCTCGTTTTTATTAGCTACGCTCCCTTTCTTTTTAGGTTAGGTTTATGCTTTATTTTCCATAACACATATGTTATCATAGTTCCACATTTTTTATATATTTACCATCTCATATTTTCAAATGTGAACCAATTTTCTTTATCAATAAAAAAATAATAAATATATTTTGAATCAAAAATAAAATTAATGTTTTATAATAAAATTATGAAGAAAACGTTTATGTATCTTTTTCAAGTTTTTTTTATTTTTACATTGTTTAAAATATTTTTTTATGTTTTTAATATAGTTTAATATTTTAAAATCACTTTAAATGCATTTCCAATTTGGTTATATCAAGATTTTAAAATTATATTAGATACATTTCTAATTTGGTTATTCTAATATTTTAAAACTATTTTAAATGCACTTCTAATTTAATTACTCTTAGGCTTTCAACCCACTTTAGATGCACTTCTAAATTGATTATTTCAATATTTTATACACTTCTAATTTAGAGACACTTTTAATTTAGTTATTCCAATAATTTAAACCATTTTAGAAGCATTTCTAATTTCTAATTTAGTTATTTCCATATTTTAAAACACTTTAGATATACTATCCATTTGGTTATTTTAAAATTACTTGAGAATAAAAAAAATGATATACTACAATTTTTTCAATAAATATTTCCTATAAAAGAAATTTAATGATAAATGTTTCCTGTAAAAGTTTTCAACCTATAAATATTTTAAAAAAACTACATTGTTTCTTATTTTCCAGTAAAAATGCGTAGGATTGAGAAGTCAATCCTTATCGAATTCATTCCCACAAAATTCAAACACATTTTAAAAACAATTTCCAAATAATATTTCTCTAAAATTACGTTGTCTCTCATTTTCTATTATAAATAAAAATATGACTTAGTAATACTTAATCGCAACACTCAACACTTAACAACAACACTCAAATATAAGTAAGTTTTTCAATGGAATTTGTGAGGATCTAGAACCACTATTTATAGTTTGAATTTTCAATGGAAACCATAAAGTTGTATACCTAAAGTTAGGTAAATGTCTCTCAATTAATTTTAATGTTAGGCAAAGTTTGTACATGCTCATTTTTAACCATTCATTTCTTACCGAGTTTGTGGAAGACCAACCATGTAAATAAATAATGTGGTACAATAAAATTTTGAATTGTGTGATTTTGTTTAATATTAAGAAGTGTTGAATTTAAATCTTTAGGTGGACAAGTACATGTGTTAATCAAAGAAATATCTATGTTCTTTGGCTTACAAGTCTCGTATTAATTAACTAATTTCTTGTTAATCAACTTTTTAACTAAAACATAATTGTATCTATTTCTAATTAGAACATAAAAGTGAAATTGTATTTCTTAAAATATTTTTTATTACACATGAATATATAACAAAATTTTGTTGATTATAATATGGTTAACTAATAGTAAAACATATAAAAAAAATATGTATAATATAATATTACATTATTATGTTATTTATAGATAATTTGACATTGTTTTATATATATATCTCATCAGATACAACTTTGATTAGGCTACGGCATCAAATGGGATCTGATTCATTTTCTTTAAAAGACCCATCCAATGTCCTTTTTTCTCCTTTCTTTTGTTTTCAATACTTGTGTTGTGGAGCAAAAGAAACTAAGGTGCTTGTGTCGGTGTTTGGTCTATATACTTGTATCATTGTATGGTTTTCTACTTTGAATTTTTAAAGGAAAAATAACATAATCTATCAGTTCAATAAATTAATCAAGTTTTCATTTGTAGCTGAACAAGAGTTTTGAAGGGGTTGTACCACTTTTACTCAATTTGTTGTTGAATTTCCTATTCCACTACCGTGGCTTTTGATATTGGTTGTTGGAATAAGCTATTCTCCACAAACTTGTACTTCCATTCCATGATTCAAGACATGTGGGGTTCAATAATTGCTGATTAAGGTAATTTTGTTTAAAAAGTGTCATTAATTATAGTGTAAAGATAATCTTTTTTCTATATTTATCACTAGTGATGCAAGTGGATTTGGTCTTCGCAAAGAGCATTGCCACGAAACTTACATAAACACTCACTGCGAATTGTTCAACTTGATCATTCACTCATTGAGTAATATGTGAAGAAAGATGTCCCACATATGTGGAACATGGGCCATGGTTGGGTGGTTATAAAAGAAACCACATGCCCCCCTCATTTCACACACCAACACATCCCATCTCCTCCTCCTTTCTCTCCTCCCTTAATTTCTCATAATTTTGAGAAATTCTTAGTGTAAGAGAGAGGTGATGTAATTTCTTCCATCACTACAAAATTTATCACTCAATCTGTTGTTGAATTAAGAGCATCGTGTTGCTTTTCCTACTCCACTACCGTGGCTTTTGATATTGTTATTGGAATAAGTTGTTCTCCACAAACTTGTGCTTCCATTCCATGATTCAAGACATGTGGGGTTCAATAATTATTGATTAAGGTAATTTTGTTTAAAAAGTGTCATTAATTATAGTATAAAGGTAATCTTTTTTCTATATTTATCACTAGTGATGCAAGTGGGTTTGGTCTTCATAGAGAACATTACCACGAAGCTTACGTAAACATTCACTGCAAGTTGTTCAACTCGATCATTCACTCGAATTAAGTAATATGTGAAAAAAGATGTCCCACATAGATGGAACATGGGCCATGGCTAGGTGGTTATAAAAGAAACCACATGCCCCCCTCATTTCACACACCAACACATCCCATCTCCTCCTCCTTTCTTCCTTCCTATGTTGCATCACCATAAGTGACACAGTAGTGGCCAGTAACTTTTTAAAGGGACTGGTTCCCACATTAACTATCTTCTTCTATAAATTGGTCATTAATTTGGTGAAGAATCTGCGTCACTGTTTCTTAAGTTTACGACCATTCCCTATTCCTTTTCATTTCCATTATTATTACTATTTATCTGTCCATGTGTTTTTTTATAACACTATGCTATAATAATATCATTCTTATACTTTTCATATTTTATTTTCTTCTCCAATTTTCCCGTCACACGATGCTCTCTTGACAAAAATGTAACTTTATTATTTTAATTTTATATTTTCACATGCCTTCTGGCTCTCCTCACAATGATAGACTTTTTTCTTTCTCAATAAAACTTTTATCATATAACGTCGTATATTGACCGAACTTACAGTGAAAAATGCTTGTATTTCTTCGGATACTCATAAAAAAAGAGAAAAGCTTTTACATTCTTGTTATGTGTATTATGTTGTTTACCACAGTTTTTGGTAAAACTACATTATGCTAATTATTTTGCCATTTTTTGATAAAATACTTTATGCAGAGAAGTATTTGAGCATAAGCACTCAGGGAGGTAGTTTTTTAAACATATTCCCTTCTCATGAACTTCTTTTAAACATAGAATAAATGTAGTTTAAACATAGAATAAACATAGAACTTTTTATTTTGAAAAAGTAAATAAAATTCAACCTGCAAGTTTATTTGTTTTCCTCTAGAAAAAGAAGATTTTATCATGAAAAAAATTTGAATAGTAAAATAAAATGTAACTAAGAGTTACCTGAGTTTAAATATATAGGTAAGGGAGTGAATGAACTGCGACTAATAATCAAATAATAAAACAGAATACAACATAGAAGAAAAATAAACATAAAAACAGTTTTTGTAATGATGTTCGTAGTGGGTCCGCGAAAAATAAAAACAAGAAGTGGTCACCGATATATACATTAGAAAAATATTGAAAAAGCTTTTCTAAAAATATATTAATCAAAAGTTAATATATGCAATGTGAGATATCAGGATGTATTTTATTTATTAAAGAGTTACTTTTATGTTTTTTTAATAACAATGCAAGTCTTGAAGTTATACATTTTTTTTTTAATTTTATACTCAAATTTTGATTTAATTTTATAGGAGAGTACACATTACTTAAAATCCTTCGGTTTCTTAGGGAAGAAAGATATGCTAACTCCACGTTTACCTGTTTTGCTTGCAGTAGCCACACTCCAACCTTTTATGAGTTAGCACACTCTTTTTACTGTTTACACCTCCTTCTTTTTCATTATTCCCACCTCATCTCCTTCACCTTAAGTATCTCTCATATCTTCACCAACTTTTTATTATTTTTTTTATCAGCACCAACTTTTTATTAAATGTAAAAATTAAATATGTTTTAAAATAATTGTGAATGATTTTAAGACAACTAAACTACAAAACGCGAGTATATTTATTACTGAAAAACTTCTACCAGATCTTACTGTTATAAAACTAGTAATTCAAACATTTATATTTTATTTTTATTTTATCATAATGATGGATACAACAAATCAAACCCTAATCTTACATTGACAGACATAAGAAGTGTGTGAGATAACACACACGCCATCTTTATATCCCTGGCCATTGCAGTAAATTATACAAAATTCAACACCTAAACTACATTTTAACCCATTACAATCGGGTGTCCGGTGGTGACATTGATAAAGAAGTAGGAAACGAGTAGAACAAAAATAACTCCAAACATCATGTTTGCAGACTTTGGTGACATAGAAACAGACATATTCAGAAGTGACAGAGAAGAGAATTGTGTAAGTTACAAAGACGAGAGAAGGAGCCCTTGGTTGAGATTGGTGCTCTTTTAAGGCTAATCAATCCACCTTATATAGAGGAGAAACCATTTTATTATTATAAAATTGTAAGGTGGATTGTAATAATAATAAAATGGTTTCTCCTCTATATAAGGTGGATTGATTAGCTTTAGAAGAGCATCAATCTCAATAAAGGGCTCATTCTCTCGTCTTTGTAACTTACATAATTCTCTTCTCTTCTCTGTCACTTCTAATATGTCTGTTTCTATGTCACCAAGGTTTGCAAACATGATATTTAGAGTTATTTTTGTTCTACTCGTTTCCTGCTTCTTTATCAATGTCACCGCCGAACACCCGATTGTAATGGGTTAAAATGTAGTTTAGGTGTTGAATTTTGTATAATTTGCTGCAATGGCCAGGGATATAAAGATGGCGTGTGTGTTATCTCACACACTTCTTATGTCTGTCAATGTAAGATTAGGGTTTGATTTGTTGTATCCATGATTATGATAAAATAAAAATAAAAGATAAATGTTTGAATTACTAGTTTTATAACAGTAAGATCGGATCTGGTAGAAGTTTTTCAATAATAAATATACTCACGTTTTGCAGTTTAGTTGTCTTAAAATCATTCACAATTACTTTAAAACATATTTAATTTTTACATTTAATAAAAAGTTGGTGCTGATAAAAAAATAATAAAAAGTTGTTGGTGATAAAAAAAATAATAAAAAGTTGGTGAAGATATGAGAGATACTTAAGGTGAAGGAGATGAGTCGGAATAATGAAAAGAAGGAGATGTAAACAGTAAAAAGAGTGTGCTAACTCGTAAAAGTTTGGAGTGTGGCTACTGCAAGCAAAACAGGTAAGGTAAAGGTGGAATTAGCATATCTTTCTTCTTCAAACTCTAAGAAACGGAAGGATTTTAAGTAATGTGTATTCTCCTATAAAATTAAATCAAAATTTGATTATAAAATTAAAACAAAAATGTATAACTTCAAGACTTGCATTGTTATTAAAAAATCCTAAAAGTAACTTTTTAATAAATAAAATACATCCTGATATCTCACATTGCATATATTAACTTTTGATTAATATATTTTTAGAAAAGCTTTTTCAATATTTTTCTAATGTATCTATCGGTGACCACTTCTTGTTTTTATTTTTCGCGGACCCACTACGAACGTCATCACAAAAACTGTTTTTATATTTATTTTTCTTCTGTGTTGTATTCTGTTTTATTATTTGATTATTAACCGCAGTTCATTCACTCCCTTACCTATATATTTAAACTCAGGTGACTCTTAGTTACATTTTATTTTACTATTCAAATTTTTTTCATGATAAAATCTTCTTTTTCTAGAGGAAAACAAATAAACTTGCAGGTTGAATTTTATTTACTTTTCCAAAATAAAAAGTTCTATGTTTATTCTATGTTTAAACTACATTTATTCTATGTTTAAAAGAAGTTCATGAGAAGGGAATATGTTTAAAAAACTACCTCCCTGAGTGCTTATGCTCAAATACTTCTCGGCATAAAGTATTTTATCAAAAAATGGCAAAATAATTAGCATAATGTAGTTTTACCAAAAACTGTGGTAAACAACATAATACACATAACAAGAATGTAAAAGCTTTTCTCTTTTTTTATGAGTATCCGAAGAAATACAAGCATTTTTCACTGTAAGTTCGGTCAATATACGACGTTATATGATAAAAGTTTTATTGAGAAAGAAAAAAGTCTATCATTGTGAGGAGAGCTAGAAGGCATGTGAAAATATAAAATTAAAATAATAAAGTTACATTTTTGTCAAGAGACCATAGTCTGACGGAAAAATTGGAGAAGAAAATAAAATATGAAAAGTATAAGAATAATATTATTATAGCATAGTGTTATAAAAAAACACATGGACAGATAAATAGTAATAATAATGGAAATGAAAAGGAATAGGGAATGGTCGTAAACTTAAGAAACAAACAGTATTATAATTGTTTAGATCCTAGCAAAATATATGATTCTTTGTTAGGATTTTAAATTAATATAAAAGTTGTGGTGATGGGTTTCCCAGCATGCTCAACAAGTAGAAGAAGATATCATAGTTAAACATAACTGAAGACCATGGAGAGTTCATAAACACAAAGATATGATATAACCAACACTACGAGGAACTTAGATTGTGTATCATGGGAATGTTTGTAATTTTTGTCAAAAAAATTATATTAAAAAGAGTTTGCAATTTTAGTTTACAAAAGTTTACATTAAAAAGAATCTGTCAGTTTGGTTCATAAAAACTGGACGAAGAAGATTTGTAATTTCCGAAAAAATATAAAATTTCCGTGATATACAACATTTGCCTCTACCAGTCATAGAAAACATATTTTGAGGCGAAACTTACGAAACCGAATTTGACGGGATCGTAGGATTTGTTCTCTTCCTCGTACTCTCCGTTCAAATGCTCCATCAGGTGCTTCTTTAGATTGGAATGTTGGTGAGAGTAATGAAGCGTGGATCTACTATTTATAACTGGTGGAGCAACTCACTTTTATGTAAAAGTAAACAATGTTCAATAGAAAGCAGCACTAGCACTTCCACCGTATGTCCATGTGAATAAAGATTCTTTAAAGTGCTTTTCAGCATTTCTTGCCAACTTTCTCAGCTGGATATTATACTTGCAAACTGTGAATTCAATTTCTTTTATAATTTTATTATTTTGGATATTTTATGGACATTTATATGGTTTTAATTTTTATTAATGTTAAATAATGTATATAATATATTATTAAATTATAATATGACATGGATTTTTAATCGTTAGTCGAGTAAAAAGTCTTACATTTTTTTATTCAAGAGGAGGCTATTTGTTGGGTATATGGTATGTTGGGATTTGTTGACTGTGTGAAGGAAATTAACATAACTTTAAAAATAAGAACAACAATATATAAATAAAATTATTTATAAATTTATAATAACACTAAGATCTGATATAACCAACACCATATCTCTCACAAAATAAGAAATCAAACTTTCCTCATATACAACATTCTGTTCTACCAGTCATACAAAACATATTTTGTTCCAAATGAGTTTTGGTGATTCTTAATTTAATACCAGTTTTTTTCTATCTTGTTATTGAGATTAACATATATTAAACTAACACAAAAATAAAAACAATTAACATTTCATAAATGAATGTTATTTTTTCTTTAAAATCTTATCTTGACCAAAATATTTTATTTGAATGGAGTGGAAATCCGATGTTACGCTTGAGTAATGTTGGGGCGTGAGAAAATTAATGATAAGTAACGGCTTCACAGATGTTAATTTAACTTTTTATTTACAAAAATGTTACGGATTATTTTTTATGTGTGTACTTTCTCAATGTAATCACTGCTTATAGCTTGATTTTTCAATAGAAAGAATGAATTTCTCATTAACTTTAAAACACAAAAATAGAACAGACACAGAAATAGATGGAAGAATTCAAAAAGGGAAAAAAAAGAAAAAAGCGGGAAGCACCAACGGTGGTAAATAGGTTTTTGTATCACCCATTTCAAAATAAGATTTTTAAAATATCAAAATGTACTTGAGATGAATAAAACTTTATTTTTCTCAAGATTTAAAAGTTATTTTATAATTTTTATACACATATAACTTAATTATCTGATGTTATCTTTTATTATACATATCAACTTAAAATTAATTTTACTGTAGCCTTTTGATATTTTCTAAATATTGAGACAGATGAGTGTTGATAACTTACCTATGTAAGAACGTGCTTTTAGTCTTTAGTTTTATGTTAATGTAAGAAAAGATTAACGGTATAATTCTTTTTATTATTTTCTTTGTATTGTTGTAATCGGTGCTTACTAGTAATATTGTTTCTTGCTTAGTGCAATATATAATGGACAGAGTTAGGTAACCTAATGTTACTAGTAAAATATCATTAAAGAAAAAATAAATAAAAAACCTAAAAGTGATTACTAAAGTAATTAATTGAACTCGACAAATTATTGAATGCAAAAAGAGAACAGACAAATAAAAAAGAAGAGCGGGATGGAGTGAAAATGCACATTGACATCAATAATTTGGATTTATAGTGAAAACTTTGTGTTTTCTTTCTAACTTAAACTAAACACTGCTCTTCTATCATTCTTTCATTTTAAAAATATTTGCCATTACAACGTTGTGGTTGGTGATGGTAAGTCGAAGAAGTAGTAACATTAGTGGAAGACGATAAAATATTCATAATTAATGGTAAGAAAAATCCTACACTATAAAAGAAAGATTAATATAAATATTTTTCTATAATTAAAATTATTTTTATCAATAAAATTTAAATGCATTTATTAATTAATTAACACATAAATAAAATGAATAATATCTGGTGAGAAAAATCTTACACAAGAAAATTTTGAATAAATATATTTTTATAATTAAAATTATTTTTATCCAGTCATTTATTGACGAAAATTTTTATTGATTATTTAAATTTGTCTTACTGACAAATTTCTTGATTGATTTTGTCGTTCAAAATAAATCCTTCGATAAAATCCACTAATATTTTTTTTTAATTTATCGGTTAAATCTGTCAAAAAAATAAATTTACCGATAGATACAAATTTGCGATAAAATTTTATCCGCAATTTCAAAAATTCAAATAAGTCAAATCAAAATTTGGCTATTAATTAATAATTAACACGAAAATTAAAAACATAATAAAATATTAATAATTATTGATGAAAAAAATCTTATACTATAAAACAGAAAGGAAATTTGGAATAAATAGTTCTCCATAATTAAAATTACTTTTATAAATAAAATGTAAATAAATGAATTGATTAACTAACACAAAAGGTAAAAGAATAATAAAATAACAATAATTATTGGTGTGAAAAATCTTATAATATATAAGAATTTTTTTGGGATAAATATTTTTCTATAATTAAAATTATTTTAATCAATAAATTTTAAATAAATGATAAGAAAATTTACAATAAATGCTTTCCTATAATTAAAATTATTACTATTATTAAAATTTAAATGAATTAATTAATTAATTAACGCAAAAGTAAATAAATAATAAAATATTAATAATTAATGGTAAGAAAAATCCTATACTATAAAAGAGAGAAAATTTTGGATAAATATTTTCTTATAATTAAAATAATTTTTTATCAATAAAATATAAGTGGTTGAATTAATTAATTAACACAAAAATTAAAAGTAGTAAAATATCAATAATTAATCGTGAGAAAAATCTTATACTATAAAACAAAGAAATTTTGGGATAAATGTTTCTGTATAATTAAATTATTTTTATAATAAAATTTAAATGAATTAATTAATTAAAACAAAAATTAAAAGAATAATTCATGGACGATTTTTTTTTAATAATTTGATTTTGTCTTACTGACATATGTTTTGTCAAATTTTATTGTTAAAAATAAATATATCGATAAAATTTATTGATAATATATTTTTTGAATTTATCGATAGATATAAATTTATCAACAAAATTCCGTATTAATTTATCGATAAGATAGATATTGTTATTATTTTTTTTATCAGCACCAACTTTTTATTAGATGTAAAAATTCAATATGTTTTAAAGTAATTGTGAATGATTTTAAGACAATTAAATTACAAACATTGAAACAACAAGTGTATTTATTACTGAGAAACTTCTACCAGATCTTACTGTTATAAAACTAGTAATTCAAACATTTATGTTTTATTTTTATTTTATAATAATCATGGATACAACAAATCAAATCCTAATCTTACATTGACAGACATAAGAAGTACATGAGAGAACACATACGCCATCTTTATATCCCTAGCCATTGCAACAAATTATACAAAATTCAACACCTAAACTACATTTTAACCCATTACAATCGGGTGTCCGGCGGTGACATTGATAAAGAAGCAGGAAACGAGTAGAAGAAAAATAATTCCAAACATCATGTTTGCAAAACCTTGGTGACATAGAAACAAACATATTCAGAAGTGATAGAGAAGAGAATTGTGTAAGTTACAAAGACGAGAGAAGGAGCCCTTAGTTGAGATTGATACTCTTCTAAGGCTAATCAATCCACCTTATATAGAGAGGAGAAACCATTTTATTATTATTACAATTTTTCTTACTTTTCTGGCATGATTAATATACTATACCAGGTTAGTCATGAGTGAGGGAGAAAATAAAGAGACAGTGAGACAAGTGAAAAAAGAGCACACACATCACCAGGAACTGTCCTTATAACACTAAATAAGATATTACAACCGGGTGCTGGTGTTTCGGCGATGACATTGATAAAGAAGCAGAAAACAAGTAAAACAAAAATAACTCCAAAAATCATGTTTGCAGACCTTGGTGACATAGAAACAGACATATTCAGAAGTGAAGAGAAGAGAATTGTGTAAGTTACAAAAAAGAGAGAATGAGCCCTCGGTTGAGATAGTGCTCTTCCAAGGCTAATTACTCCATCTTATATAGAGGTGAAGCTTACACAAAAGGATTGAGGGCTGTAATATGCAGTAAAATGCCATGAAAGAATTTCTTTTCTTTCAAAAACCTAAAAGTAATAATGTTTGGTGACTCACTCATGAGTGGGAACATTAGTGGAACGGTGATAAGGAAAAGTTTCTACTTCTATCTAAAGTTCCCAAATGGATTTATGAAACATTGTGTATATTTTTGCATGTGATAAATCATACTATACAATCAAAGTTTTTGTTATCATTTTGGGCTAAACCAACTATAAAATTGCATTAAAACTTAGATAAAAACTTTCTATATTTAGTAGAACATGAGTAAATGTAGGAAGGAGAAAGAACGTTTATGTAATAGGTAAAGAATATATTGTGGTGCAATAATTGAGAGAAAAATGGAGAAAGAAGATCAAAGTGGAGACATCATTATGTAAAAGCAAGAGGTATACCAAGGGTTAAAGGAAATTTAGGATTAAAGGAACCTTATGTATCAAATTAAATGGAATAGGAATACGAAGGGAAGAGGATAAACTCTTTTATGAAAGAAAAAAAAATCAATTTTTTAATAAAATATTCATAATTAATGATAAGAAAAATCCTACACTATAAAAGAAAGATTAATATAAATATTTTTCTATAATTAAAATTATTTTTATTAATAAAATTTAAATGCATTTATTAATTAATTAACACAAAAATAAAATGAATAATACAATATCAATAGTTAATGGTGAGAAAAATCTTACACAAAAAAATTCTGAATAAATATATTTTTATAATTAAAATTATTTTTATCCAGTAATTTATTGACGAAATTTTTTACTGATTATTTAAATTTGTCTTACTGACAAATTTCTTGATTGATTTTGTCGTTCAAAATAAATCCTTCGATAAAATACATTAATAATTTTTTTTTAATTTATCGGTTAAATCTGTCAAAAATTAAATTTACCGATAGATACAAATTTGCGATAAAATTTTATCCGCAATTTCAAAAATTCAAATAAGTGAAATCAAAATTTGGCTATTAATTAATTAATTAACACGAAAATTAAAAACATAATAAAATATTAATAATTATTGATGAAAAAAATCTTATACTATAAAACAGAAAGGAAATTTGGAATAAATAGTTCTCCATAATTAAAATTACTTTTATAAATAAAATGTAAATAAATGAATTGATTAACTAACACAAAAGGTAAAAGAATAATAAAATAACAATAATTATTGGTGTGAAAAATCTTATAATATATAAGAATTTTTTTGGGATAAATATTTTTCTATAATTAAAATTATTTTAATCAATAAATTTTAAATAAATGATAAGAAAATTTACAATAAATGCTTTCCTATAATTAAAATTATTACTATTATTAAAATTTAAATGAATTAATTAATTAATTAACGCAAAAGTAAATAAATAATAAAATATTAATAATTAATGGTAAGAAAAATCCTATACTATAAAAGAGAGAAAATTTTGGATAAATATTTTCTTATAATTAAAATAATTTTTTATCAATAAAATATAAGTGGTTGAATTAATTAATTAACACAAAAATTAAAAGTAGTAAAATATCAATAATTAATCGTGAGAAAAATCTTATACTATAAAACAAAGAAATTTTGGGATAAATGTTTCTGTATAATTAAATTATTTTTATAATAAAATTTAAATGAATTAATTAATTAAAACAAAAATTAAAAGAATAATTCATGGACGATTTTTTTTTAATAATTTGATTTTGTCTTACTGACATATGTTTTGTCAAATTTTATTGTTAAAAATAAATATATCGGTAAAATTTATTGATAATATATTTCTTTTTTGAATTTATCGATAGATATAAATTTATCAATAAAATTTCGTACTAATTTCAAATTTTTTGTAGTAAACTTGACTAGGATTTTCCACAAATCCATGGCTGATTCTTTGGTGTTTTTTTTTCTAAAGTAAAAAACGTTGTTGTATAATTTTGTCAAATTCAAAAATCTCTCTTTTGTTTTCTTTGACAAGAGATAAAAAATCCAAAATTTCATTTACCGTGATTATGATGTGATTAAAATATATTATTTTATTTTTTAATTAAAACATATTTATAGATAAAAATATAATAGTTATTAAATTCAAATTTTTAATAATATATCTAACCCACATGTTGTTTTAGATGAGTAATCAAATTCCATGATACTAAAAAGTTTTGTTTTAAAAATAATAAAGTAACATAATATCACATCACATGTTTCTAAGTATATACGTTGCGGTAGAGATGTCAAAACGGGCCAGTCCGGCCCGTTTTGACCCGGCCCGATTTATACGGGCCGGACCGAACTGGCCCACAAGGGTGAAACGGATTACACTTTTGAACCCGGCCCGCAAACTGGCGGGTTGGCGGACTGGCCCGCGGGCTTTTTTCCATATGTTACATTTTCAGTCCAAAATCAGATTTCAACAAAATTATTACAACAAAAACAACCCTGCAGTATATAATATAACTGATTACAAAACAAACAACCCTACAATATATATAAATGACATTTTGCTCTCTGCAAGTCATCAAGACACTGTTGCAACATCAATAACAAGTCTGAATTAGAGTACTTTAGGCATGGAGCATTACCAAAGTGCAAACAGTTACATAAAAAAAAACAGAAGCATTAATTATGGATGAGAGGTTGTATAATTTGTTTGGCAACATGTGCTGCAGAAGCATCTAAACCCTCCAAATCAATAGGACCATCTTCTGAAATCTCCCCATCATCAAACCCCGGTAGCATAGTGTTACAGAGAAAGGGGTGAAGGGAATTTTTACTTGGTACAAGGGAGGCCTATGTGGGTTTGTAGCGGTCAACAACACAAGCCACTATTGTTCTAAGTAATTGGAGCTAGAAGAATGCAGGACACTCAATCACAAAACGAATTAACACCAAATCAGATCCAATTACTCCAAAAAGTACATTCCATATAAATAACACCAAATCAGATCCAATTACTATATCCAATGTACTTTCATCAACCCTAGAAACCGCGAAAACGAAACCTCATCAAAAGTGAAACTACAAATGACT
>Ga0214542_1002627_pt1 | contig 37065 bp, 43 predicted proteins | sample CNSS1metaG_FD_160096 | JGI IMG/M metagenome (GOLD analysis project Ga0214542, IMG submission 160096) | Root nodule microbial communities from cowpea collected in UCLA plant growth center, Los Angeles, California, USA - CNSS1 | ecosystem: Host-associated > Plants > Roots > Nodule | place: USA...
CAACGGACGATCGGCTGCGCAACCCCGACCAGCTCCGCCGATCGTCCGTTGCTCCATCCGCGCCACTTGGCGTACAAAACCCCGAGACTCTAACTGCCGCTGGATGAAAATACAGTGGCAGGTCACGACACCGATCCCACTGCCGGAAGATACAAATGTCAGCCTGTCAGCCACCTACGATGAAGCCGACCGGGTCATATTCACCGTCTCGAGCTATCTCAGACCAACCTCAGTTTGGTCTTTTGATGCCGAACGCAAAAGCTTGGAGGAATTGAAGAAGGCACCCTCTGCCTTCGATGCGTCGAACCATGTCGTGGAGCAGCTCGAGGCCATTTCGCGTGATGGCACGTCAATTCCCTATTTTCTGGTGCGGCCCAAAAACGCGAGGTTTGACGGCACGATCCCGACACTTCTCCATGGCTATGGCGGTTTCCAGGAGTCGCAACTGCCCTCTGATCTGGGACCGATGGGGCGGCTATGGCTCGAACAGGGCAATGCCTATGTCGTTGCGAACGTGCGCGGGGGCGGTGAGTTTGGTCCACAATGGCACCAAGCGGCCCAGGCGGCAACGAAGCAGACGACATGGGATGATTTCATTGCCGTTGCCGATGACCTGATCCGTCGGAAGATCACTAGTCCGCGCCAGCTGGGCGCGATTGGCGGCAGCCAGGGCGGCTTGCTCGTTGGCGCCGCGATCACCCAGCGTCCCGAGCTCTTCAACGCGGCGATCATCGAGGTGCCGCTATTCGACATGCTTCGATACACCAAGCTGGGCGCGGGCGCCTCCTGGATCGGCGAGTACGGTGACCCCGCCATTGCCGAGCAGCGTGCGTGGATCGAAGGCTACTCGCCATACCAGAAGCTGGTGGCGGGCAAGACCTATCCCGCTCCCTTAATTCTTACCTCCACCAAGGACGACCGCACGCATCCAGCGCACGGCCGCAAAGCTGCCGCGAAGCTCGCCGCGCTGGGCCAGCCTTATTTCTATTACGAGAACATCGACGGCGGGCATAGCGCCGCGGCCAATCTCGTGGAAGATGCGCGTCAACTCGCCCTTGAATACACCTATGCATCGAGGCGGCTTTGTTCTGAGTAAGTTCGGCGGACGGGCTGATCGAAGTCGATATCTAGAGACCATTGGTTATCTCAACTCCTCACGTTGCTCATCTGAATTCATGCAACGCAAGGCGAGAGAGCTGATGAGGGTGGTCGGACTCAATGAAGCTCGTCAGATGCGCAAATTACCGAGTCTGAACAGCTTCCGCCGCTGGCGAGCGGATTTCCTGGCGTCCCAAGCACAACATGACGAGCTGGAAGTAAGTTGCCAGATGGGCTTCCTTGATTGAGGATTGTCAATCCGCGCCATGCCTGCATTGAGCTACGTGACATGCCCTGATCAACCATCTATTTCTCGGTGAAGTCGCTACGCAAGCGGTCACGGATGCGACCAATTGCTTATTCCTCCGCGCAGTCGCCGTCAGAGGCCGTGGCGACGCAGGAAGGCAGATCCAATCGACGCACAGCGTGACGCAGCAGTCGCCTCGGCTGCCACCCCGGCTGCGAAGCGCGCGCGGCACTTAACTCAGGTAAAGTGCTATCGTTCTCACGCAGCATAGATCCAAATCGACAGCGATTGTTGATGGCCTGGAATGATTGTCTTTCCGCGGTGAGAAAGCGTTCGCGCAGGGTTGCACAATATTGTCTGCCAACTGCACGAGCGGGCGGTATGACCCCGACACATTTCGCGATCGTCAAACTTCTATTAGGACGCTACTCATTCGCCAAAGGTGAGGAGGTCGCCACATCGAGTGGACGCCAAGGACCATATTTCGCTCGAGATGAGCGGGGATTCCCTCCGGTCGTCATCGATTTCCAAAGAACCGAGTTGGTATTGGCAGCAGAATTCCCCATCGGTAACTTTCTGGGTCACCTAACCCGGGCTTTGGCTAAAAGTTCCCGTCCGGTAACCTTTTGCCTCTTCATATCGGAACTCCGTAAAAGATCCCGCTCGGTAACTTTTCGCTGGACATTCCCCGTTTGAGCTCATAAAGTTCCCGATCGGTAACTTTATGACAAGGGGAGCTATGAACACGCCTCCAAAGGGTACTCCCCCCTCATGGGGAAAGGACGCTCCTGGCGAGACCGGTGTCGCGCGCCAAGCCGCCGAGTTCGCTGCAGCATTCGGTCGCCTCATCCAGGAAGAACGCAAACGCCAGGGCCTCCGGCAGGACGAGCTGGCCATGGTGAGTGGGACAGGAAAGCGCTTCATCGTCGACCTCGAGGCCGGAAAAAGCACCTGTCAGCTCGGGCGCAGCCTGCACGTGGCAAACGTGCTCGGGCTGCGCATCGAGGATGTTCTCAAGGACGCCCAAGCCCGCCGCGCGAACACTTCCGAGACACCGGACATTCCCGAGAGCGAGGAGGAGGAGCCTGATGGACCGTCTTCCGGTCTACTTTGAGACGCGAGAGGTCGGCTGGATCACGACCGCTGACGAAGGGTCAGGCTTCACCTATGCCGAATCCTGGCGCGGGCTGACCGGCGCCTTCCCTGTGTCGCTCACCATGCCGCTCTCGCGGGCGTCCCACGATGCCTCGGCAATTCTGCCATGGGCGGCAAATCTGCTGCCGGAGAACGCAACTCTCGGAATCGTAGGTCATATGCTCGGCAAGTCGCCGGCCGATGTCATCGGTCTTCTTGCCGAGATGGGCCGCGACACCGCCGGCGCGCTCTCCGTCGGACAGCCTGGCACCGGGCTCATCGCCGGAAAATGGCGAGAGATCCCCGACAAGGCCGCGCTCGAGCGCATCCTCAATGAGCTACCCCACAAGCCCTTCCTCGTCGGCGAAAATGGCGTGTCGATGTCGCTTGCCGGTGTGCAGACGAAGCTCGCCGTCGCTCTGAATGGCGACACCCTGTACATACCGATCGACGGCGCGCCATCGACCCACATCATCAAGCCCGATGGCGAGCACTTACCTGGCGCCGTCCAGAACGAGGCATTCTGCCTGACGCTCGCGCGCATGATCGGAATCCCGACGCCGAAGGTGACGACCGGAACGGCAGGCGAACGTAGCTACCTGCTGGTTGAGCGCTATGACCGCCGTCATGACGGCAAGAGGTGGCGGCGGTTGCATCAGGAGGACTTCTGCCAAGCCCTGGGCCGACCGCCAGCTGCCAAGTACCAGAACAACGATAGAGGTCTAAAAGGACCATCATTGGCCGACATGGTCGGCGTGACCCAGCGCCACATGACAGCACAGGAGACCGCCCGCTTCGTCGACCTTGCCATCTTCAATCCAATGGTGTGGAACACGGATTCCCACGCCAAAAATTACTCGCTGATGCTATCGGCGCGCGGCGCCGCCATGGCGCCAGGCTACGACATCGTCTGTGCGGCGCCATATCCGAAGATCACACGCAACATGGCGCAGAAGATCGGCGGGCAGAAGCAGGCTGATCAGCTTGGACGCAACCACTGGGAGCGCTTCGCCATCGACTGCAAGCTCTCTCCAACACAGACGATCCGCCGCGTCTCCGAGATTGCTCAGGCCGTGACACACCATGCAATGGTGGCCAAGGCGGAGGTCGAAGCCATGCCTGCCCGCGGCGATCCCGTCCTGGACACTGTCGTGGAGGCGGTGATTTCGCGCGCGCGCGGCTACCTAGAGCGCCTGAAGCAATCGGAGCCAGCGCCGAAAGGCGCAGCAGCCCTATCGCCCTAGCATTACAGTTGCTATTTTCGGTGAGTTCTGAATCCATGGGTGGGACCATGTTCGGATCTGATGATTGGCGGCGCGTCGGTTGAAGATACGCTGACGCTGTGGGCTTCCTCGTTGCGAGATGCCAAGCAACGCATCCGTCCGGTGTTTACGCAGGAGCGGGTGGCGGCCTCGGCGTGGCGGTTTCTCGACGGACTGTTGGGTAACGAGCCGCGCAAGACGGGTTGGATGCGGGCTGAAGCGGCCGGCGATCCAGGCCCGTGGCGCCAGCAGGCGATCCTGGGTCGGGGGCAGTGGGATGCCGACGCGCTGCGCGACATTGTGCGTGAGTACGCGCTGGAAACGCTTGCCGATGAGGACGCGGCTCTGGTTATCGATAAGACCGGGCTTTTAAAACAGGACAAGGCATCGTGCGGCGTCGCACGCCAGTACAAGCTCGGCGGGCAAGATCACCAATTGCCAGATCGGAGTGTTCGCCTCCAATGTGTCGCGGCATGGCCAAGCCTTTATCGATCGCACGCTCTACCTGCCGGAGGAATGGACGGACGCCCCCGCTCGCCTGAAGGCACCGCATGTACCGAGCGATGCCGACTTTGCGACCAAGCCCAAGATCGCGCGTCGAATGATCGCTCGTGCGATCGCCGCAAAGGCGCCGTTCTCGTTCGTGGCGGCGGACAGCCTGTATGGCACGGGCGAGATCGAAACCCTGCTGCGCGAGGCGGGCAAAGGTTATGTTCTGGGTGTTGCTTCCAATCACGTGTTCCGTTCCTGGGGCAAGCCGCAGCCTGCCGCCCGGCACCGCCTCCGCGATCGCGCAGAGCCTTCCCAAGAAGGCCTGGCGCCGCCTGTCATCCGGCGGAGGGACCAAAGGTCCGCGCTGGCACGACTGGCCTATCTCGAGTTGGGCCGATCTCGACGTCAGTGAATACAACGACGACCTTGCCGGGGAATGGACGCGGGGTCTTCTGATCCGCCGCAACATCGCCTACGGCAGCTTGGCCTTCTTCTCCAGTTGGTGCCCCAAGGGCACCTCCATGCAGAAGCTGGTGTCGGTAGAAGGCCTCGCTAGCCCATCGAGGACAGCTTCGAAACCGCCAAGAACGAGCTCGGCCTTGATCACAACGAAAGCCGCTCCTGGCATGGCTGGCATCGCCATGTCTCACTCGTCATGCTGGCCTTCGCCATGATGGCCGTCATCCGTCATCGGGCCAATGCTGAGCCAGCGCTCAAAAAAACGCGACGCCGGCGCACCAAACATCGTTCCTGATCCGCTGGTCGATCCAGGAAATCCGTCGCATCGCTATCAAGCTCTCTCAACGGCTCATCTCGATCGACCGTGTTCTCGCATCCTCTGGAGGCGAGCTCACCAGGCCGACGCTCGCCGCGCTCACCTCAGACGAAAAATGCAACTGTAATGCTAACTTAGATGAGCCCAGAGCCTCTCTTCGCGAAAAGCCTAATCAGTCTCAAATTATCTGACGTCGGACAGGTTGCCAACTGCGTTGTTCAACAAGGACCTACAGAATGCAGGCGTGAGCTTGCCGCGGTGGATCACGACGTTTTCGTGCCCCATCGCGGCTCGCGCGCTCTGCCAGTGCCGATTGTAGCCGCGCTGTTCATTGGATTTCACATGGCAAGCGGCGAATTCGGCGTCAGCCGCCGTTGCCAACTGCCACGCATGTACCGGCCGCTTCGTATGGATGTGCACCCACATCGGATCCGCCGCCGCACCGTTGCGCAGTGCCTTGGGCCGCAGCTTAATCTCGAACAGCGTCCCCGGATCGCCGCTCAACGCGCGCGGAGGATCCGGAGGCTCCAACTCCCCGGCCGCCCGCAACTGTTCAAGGTATTTCTGCGAGGGAAAGCCATAGCTCTTCATGCAATCGATCATGATCGCGGCTCTTTGCCTCTTCAATGAGTTTGCCTGTCCATGCACCTCGGAATACATCGTCTTGAGCCGGACTATCTTGTCGTGCACTTCGGGCACTTGCGCGGGCGTGAGCAAGCCACTTCGACGAGGCTCCTCCACCGCGGCTACACAGGCTTCGATCTCGGCGGCCTGTCTGTGGAGGCGCTCGACGACGATATTTAGGACGTGGTCGGCGTCCTCGGGTTTCATCTGACGCGCTTGCGAGACGGCGCTTTGCTGAGCGGGCAGATCGAACTGCAAAAGTTCGTCCAATCGCTTGAGCATTCCCGTCAGCGCTTCTCTGGAGGGCGGAGCCTGCCACATCAGCAGGTTTCCGCTCGCCGACGATGACGCCCGCGCGCGCGCCTCCTCCGCGCTCGTGAGTTTCTTTGTACCCAGATCCGAGAGTACGATAACCTTGCGTGTTGAGCCCGTGCCAGCGTCGGACCCGGCGAGCTGCGGCTCAGCGCCTCCAGCTGTCGAACTCCCCTCGCCTGCGGCTGCTGCGCGCCCGCCTTTGCCCTTCCTGCGCGCTGCAGTGCCTTCGCCCACCCCGGCAGTATGTTCCGGCAGCACAGCCCAAGCCGGCGGTTCAATCGTGGCTGGCGTCTTTGGCTGAAGTGCCAGCAGCCGCATGACTTCGTCCGCTGTAAGCCACGCACCTTCCACTATTTGATCCAGCAATTCTAACGGAAGATCGGCTCCCGCGCCGGCGTCCGTCAGGCTGGCAACCATGCCGCTCACTCCTGACGCAAATTCCGAAAGCCGCTCCATGACTCCTTCCAGAACGTCACGGTGCTCAGCGTCAAGCGGCGCTCCGTTGCGGTTCATCACCGCCTCGGCCGTCGAGGCGAATGCCGGAACAACATCCTCGATGAAGGTCCCGAGCAGACGCACCCGCCCGTCTCCATCGATAAGGGCGTCTCTGACGGCTGGTCCCAACCTGCTCGCTAGGGAGAGCTGCGCGAGAGTGATCTGCGATTCCAGATACTTGTACTTCGTATTGAGTGCATAGCCGGTATGCAGTCGTAGCGCCGCCTCTTCGGACTTCCGCAACTCGGGCGTGCTGCTTGGTAGGTCGGCAGTAGCCGCGCAGACGGACTGCATCCGCTCCGAGCGTAATGCCCTCTTTCTCCACCACTCCATGCAGTGCTCATAGTAGGGCTCCACGCCTGAAAGCACGCGGTTCAGCTGGTCAGGCGAAGCGGTGCGGATGATCCTGCCGAGCAGGGCTGCCGCTTTGTGTCTGCTCTTCTCCAGGTCATCGAAAATCGTAGCAGCCACGGCGTTCCCTTCGTCGGCCGCGCCCAGCGTCTCATCGCGGAGCTGGCGAGCCCGATCGTCGGGCAGAATGCGCCTCGCCAAACCTGGGGGCAGAGCAGCGTAGTAGTCCAGAACTGCTGAGCCTGCCTTGACGACTTGATCGATCAGCTCTTGCCTCTCGGACAAGGTCCGGCCGCCCGTGGCTGCCCTACGACAAGTGTTAAAGTCCTCAAGCAGGCTGCCCAACGTTCGCTTTGCTGCCTTAACCTCATCTCTTGTTGGAGCCGCCACATCCGAAGTTGGTTGCCGGTTCACGAGCGGCGCGGTTCTATCTTGAGGCCCGGAGCGCATCCGCTCCACGACGGCCTCGAAAGATTGACTGCGTTCCCCAGGGACGAGGCCGAACTCCAGACTCGAACTGCTCGATACCCCAGTGCTGTCGGCTCCCGCAGCTCCAACGTACGATTTGCCAGCTCGGCCGATGCCCGTCATATTTATCTCCGATAGAAGAGTCGAGAATGCGCAGCCTTCCTGGCTAAACCACTTCGCTGACGAGTAGCTGACCAAGAGCGTTTTTCCCAATGCACAAGCCCATGTCGCCTCGGGTCCACTTCCATCGCAGCTGCTGTGCTGCTGAAGACAGCGATGCCGGTATAACCGCCTCAGCTGCGGGATCATCACGTGCAGTACATGACCGCAGCCTGAAGCGCGAAATTTTCGCGAGCGCGCTGGACGCAGCACACCGTCACTCGACAGCCTTGCATTGGGGGTTCATTTTTCCTCTGGAAATTGCACGCGATCGGCGCAGCAATGGGCGCGCGGACGTTTCGGGCGAAAATCCGTACGCGGGACATCGGCGCATAATCTAGTGTCCTAAACCAGAAGTTCATGGCGTCTTGGCTGATTGTGAGCGCAGAAGCGTTCGATGGAGCTGAGAATGTCGTCAGCTGATTTGGTCCATCGGAATGGGCTCGGGTCGGCGTTGTGCTGTTCGATGAAGGACGTGATCTCAGTACGTACCTCCGCCACGCTGCGGTAGATGCCGCGCCTGATTTTGCGCTCGGTGATGAGGGCAACGAAACGTTCGACCTGATTGAGCCAGGATGAGCTGGTTGGCGTCATGGACGTGCCAGCGCGGTCTTTTGACCAGCCAGTTACGGATCCGCGGCGTCTTATGGGTTGCCTAATTGTCCTTGACGAGATGGACGTCCAGATCATCCGGCAACGGACTTCGATCTCATCAGAAACTTGCGGAATTCCGTGGCCCGTGGTGCCCGTAACACTTGCCGATGACCCGGCCGGTTGCTAGAGCCGCAAATAGCGATGTCGTGCCATGGCGCTTGTAGTCGTGACTGCGGCGTTCCACCTGACCAGGACGCATGCGGAACGAGGGTTGGCTCCGATCTGGCGCCAAGATCTGTGGCTTTTCGTCGACACACAGCAGATGGCTCGCTCGGGCGGGACCACGTAGAGGCCGACGACATCGCGAACCTTGGCGACGAAGTTAGGATCGTTTGAAAGCTTGTAGGTCGCCAACCGATGTGGCTGCAGGCCGAAGGTGCGCCATATCCGCTGTACCGTCGAGACCGACAGTCCACTGGCCCTCGCCATGCTGCGCGAGCTCCAGTGAGTGGCCTTGGGCAGTTTCGTCTCAAGGGTGCGGACGATTACTGCCTCGATCCGGGCATCTTCGATGGTGCTCGAGCGTCGCTGGTCGATCCAGGAAACCCGTCGCATTGCTATCAAGCTCACTCAACGGCGTATCTCAATCGACCGTGTTCTCGCATGGTCGCTCTGGCGGCGAGCTCACCAGGCCCTGACGCACGGCGCGCTCACCACTACGCCGCTGTATGTCTGATAGGCCATCGAACCGACGAGCGTGGCGCGAAGCGGGAAAAGTCCCGCGCGCGCGAGTTCGTTGACGACGAGACCTTCCATGGGGGGAAGGCAGGGTAACCGGCCCGCCTCAACTTTGCTGCCAGCTCGCGTCGCGCGCGATAGCCAATCTTGGCTCGCTGGAAAGCTTCCGCGCGTTCGGCGATCTCGGGATCGTCGGTCGGACCGACATATTTGAGGGTCGTCCTCTTCGATCCCTCGCCACCGAGGGGGTGTAGATCTTGTAGTAATAGTATTCGCAGTTGGCTCGCTTCTGTTTTGGAGAAAGGTCCCGTTTTCCGGAGCGGCTCGCGAGCCTCAATAAGGATCTCTCGCAGCGATTCGGCGGCTTGATCGTGCAAATCCGCCTCAACGGAGGCCGTCGAAAAACTGAGGCCTGAGATCACCGACCGCAAGCAGCGCGAAGCCGCGCTCGCCGTCCGCGAGGCGCGCAATCAGGCCGACCAGCTCACTAGTCTAAGAGCCTGCGGGCCATTCTGGCCGACCTGAAGCGCGTCCGACGGACCGTCATGGAGCCGAAAAACAGTCGCTACCCGGCTGGAAGCCTTTTTCGAGGAGTTCGTCCGGCAACTCCTGCTGAAGGACTTTGAGTCCATTCTCACCGTTAATCATCCGTACCGCTTCCGCGACGCCATCGTCGATCTCGCGCGGAGGATCTCCTACACCCATGGAAACCATGCAGGTCCTCGCCGAGGAGTACACAGCTTCCAGCACGACGGCCGACATCGAGGACGGTCGGATGGCCGCTGCCGACGACCTGCTGGCCATCGAAAGCATCTTCGATCAGATCGGAGAGATGTTCGAAAGGATCGAGGCCTTCCGCAGGCAGCTCGAAGCCCGGGTCCGCAACACCATTGAGTACGCCGAGCGGGTCGGGCAGGGACTCGTCGGCCGGGCCGGCGACCTTGTGCGACGCCTGGATGCCCTACTGCGGGACGGCAGGCACCACAAGGCGACAATCGAATGGAGCATAGCTTCGTTCAATCCGTGACCGGCAATCAGCGCCTCGATCCTGGCGACGAGAACAAGAATTTCGCCGCCTGCATGTTTACAGCGCGCAGACGACCGGAGAATTCATCGATATCGGCGAGCGGATGCCGCTCCCAATGAGCGAGTTCAGCTTCGGAAAGCAGCTGTCCTCAAGCGAGACGCCCGCCGCGCGAGCGTGACGAAGTTTCCGGGCGAGCAGGCGAGCATTGTTGAAATTGCCGAAGCCGCGATCCCCGTCAACGAGCACAGCTAGCTCTGTCGAGTCCACCATGCGTTCGGCGCTCTGGACGAGCTGGCTCCATGAAGCTTCATTGGCACCACGATAGCCCAGCGAGCTGGCAATCGACAGACCAGACGCCCAGAGCCCCATTGAATCCTGAGCGCTGGGCGATAGTGGCGGAAAGGCCATCGTGGGCTTCCATCAAAACGAGGGCTTATCATGCGAGCAGACCTGGGCACGAAGCATTTCCACAGGCGAGGGCCGCGCACGTTGTTGACCAGTGGTGGACCGAACGGCTCGTGCTTGATGCTGCATGCCTAGATCCTGTAAGCCGACCTAGATTGCCAACAACGTCGTTGCTCATATTTTTTCGGCGTGATGCCGCTCAATGAACAGCATTGGTAGTTTATTGGGACCGCAAAGGCTTGCATGATCGCCATAGGAGGCGCGCCGAACGCATAGCTTTCGCTATGGGTTGATTGGCCTCGCGCCTAAGGCTGGAAAGAAGGGCTTTGGATGCAAAATGAATGACCTGGGTTCGCGAGTCCGTGCTACGCCTTGAGAGAGAATTCCCACAGTCCTTCGGCGGAGGAGTGCTTAGGGAAAGGGTGATATCCGGCTCACATAGATCTAGACGCAAATATCGACAGCCACGGTTGTCGTAATGCTGCCGTCGGATTGACGACAATGTCGAAAGCCCGTCGATAGGGCTACAGCAGGATGGCAGCCTCGTGCGAATGGAGCGGCAATTCGCCGAAGAATTTGTCCTGTCTCGCCGACAGTTTGCTGGGGCCACTGACTGGTATGGCATTTGCTGATGCTTTCCTGTTCTCTGGACTACAGGAGAAATTCATGGCGGATAGACGAGAGGTTGTGCTGTCGGAACGGGAAAGACAGTGTTTGCGATGGGTCGAGGAAGGGAAGTCATCCTGGGTTATCGGAGTGATCCTGAAAGTGAGCCTGAACACCGTCAATTTTCATGTCAAGAATGCGATGCGAAAGTTGGAAACGACCAGCCGGACGCAGTGCGTCGTCAAGGCGCGGCGTTTGGGTCTTCTTTGAGCCGCGGTTTCGGTGGCGCTGTGGCGAAATACAAGCAGACGTCACGTGGCAAGTGTACAGCGGATGATAGTGGTGCTGATACTATGAACAGTGCGTGCTTCCATGTCATCGCTGATTGCTCCGGTGAGGCGCAACGCGGACAATCTGACGGCGCACGCGCATCACACTCTTGAAAGCTGGACAGTCGGTCGAATCCTAATGTCTCGTCCCCTTGCCGGCGTGGCGGTTCGATATGTGTCGGAAGCTGAAATCTGGTGATCATAGCGGCTGACGTGCTGAAATTGTGATCACCGAAACGCGGCTCGGACGGCCCGGGCCGGACCTCAAGTCCGCAATGATGGTCGGCAGACGCATTTCCAAAACACGCTGTTGGTAGACGCACGAACTAGGTTAACTAACTTCGGGTGATTCTCACGAAACGTTGTTGGCTTAGTGACCGACACTTCGCGGACCATCAATGCAGGCGTCGGGTTTTCGATTATTGGGGTGTGCTCGATGCGTGCAACTCTCTTGTGAACCGTTCGCCGCGGCAACTGAAGCGAAGGTCAAATCCTCATCCGGATCCACAGGAATGGAATGCGGTCGCGTCAGGGGCTTTCCATCGTTTGCATATTGGGCGACAGCTAGGCGTTCCGACAGAAGAATGAGACTAGACTTTCGCATCCATGCCGCGCTGTTTTTTGCCGCTGCTCTTGATGGCCGGAAAACTCTTCGCTAGATCACTACGGTTCACTAAGGAGGTGCCGACGTGGCAATGGGTATTGTGAAGTGGTTCAATCCGACCAAGGGTTATGGATTCATTAGGCCCGAGGATGGAGGCCCCGATGTCTTCGTGCACGTCAGTGCCGTGGAAAAGGCCGGTTACACCACTCTCGAAGAGGGGGCCCGCGTAAGTTATCAGCCCAAGGCCGGGCGTACGGGCAAGATCTCAGCTGAAGATCTCCGGGTTGGGTGATCCGAACGCCGGATGACGTCTTGGACGAGAGCGGGGTCTCTGTCTCGGGTTGATGAGGATAGTTGTCAGGTAATGGTGAGGTCTTGTTGACGTGACCAGCTCCCCTTCTCAGCTGAAGCAGCATAGCCGAGGCGTGCGCCGTCCAGGCATTTTGGATTGCGACATCGGTGAAACGCTGTTGGCGCAGAGCCGTCAGTCCCGCGACAAATAGTTCTCGGTGCGGGCTGGTAGTGATTGTGGTTCGAGTGCGGTGATTGTTTCATCACGAGAGCCGAGCTAGAAGAGCGCGTTAGCATAGCGCCGCAAGGTGCTCTGGCGCAGAGTCTGGCGTGTCTGCTCTGCCTGAACTGCCTGCTGAAGATGGTCCGGAATTTATTGCCTGCATGCGCCGCCTGAGGCACGAACTCGTCTTGGACCTCCCTCAAAGCCGTCGGGCTCGACGCGGAGGATTGTCCACGCTCTGATCCTTCTCTCAAGGACAGCACCGCTACACCGGAGACCTTGCGAGAAGCTGACGGGCTTTGCCGCTGGCTGCAAGAAAGGCGACGCGCCAGTTGCCGCACTTGATCGTGCCAATCAGGGGCTACCATAATTCCAAGCGCAACTGTTCAGACCACTGCCGCCAGCTTACGAATTTTTTGTGAAGCCACTCCACCATTCCACAGAGTGCCCGTAAACCCCATTTGATGCCGTGGTTTACGCGAATTCGACCCACATATACCTCGGCATGGTTGCCCGCCTCAATCCACGTGAGAGGCGTGCCAGATCGTGCCAATTCTTGGACTCACAGATCTCACCGTTCAGTCACTGAAGTCCAGTCTGTATATAGACCGGAAGACGCCGGCCTTTGCCTTGCGTTTCCGCAAGAGGAACGACCTGGGTCGTTATCAAGCAACCGCACCAAAAGTCGGCTGGGTCACTATCCTGACATGAAACTTGCTGAAGTACGCCGCCGCTGCTTTGCCGCTCTCGGTACTCCCGTTGGGGAAAATGAAAAGTCAATGACTTGGGTCAAGAACATGCTGCTTGATTTGAAGAAGCCAATCGATAACGCAAGCGCCAAGGAGGGCGGAGAGACATCGAGAATGATGGGGCTAAGGCGCCCATGAACTCATTCTGGTGCTTTGCATTACGACACGGATTTGCGCCTGCAGCATGATCGTACCATACGCTACCTTGCGGGTAATCAGCGGAATCCGGTTTATGCGCGCCGCGATCGTCGCCCCTCTTGAGGCAGTCACTCTGCAACCCGTCCATTCGGGGTACAAAATTCCACTGCTGAGCAACTGACCCTTTGAACTGGTAGAGCCAAGTAGGATTGCCATCTTTGTGAGGCGGCTTTTGTTTGTCGATGCACAGCTTAGTGTCGGCGACACTCAGAATAGCAATTCCCATCGCTGCTTGGGATCGGCAGGGTTGTAGACTGCAAGCGTCAGCGCTACTTCCAGCGATGCGATCGCCTTCCTGTGCGATTGCGAGCTTACCTGCGCTTGAGTTCAACGTTGATACGCGAATGTCGGGTTGCAAACATTTTGCGTCCGGATGGACATGGAGACAGAACAAAATAGGATACACTTCACAAGTATACACAGCCCAAGCAAGGTACAGCAGCCTTTTGGAAGAAAGGCACGGTGCTTGCTTGGGCGCAGTGAGCGTCACCGGTCTTGCAGGGGCTGTGATGCTGGGGCGGGCCTGACATGTTCAAGACCATTTCGGGTCCGTCCCGTTACTGATCGCGAGGCAACATGAAGCAACGTATTCGAGCGGCTTCAGCGGCTAACGCGTTCGCTCATGCGCTCGGTCGCGAAGGTCCTCAGCGTATACGAACAAGAAGGCCGCAGGTACAACAGAATCACAGTCCGCGTAACCGGGAGCATAACAAACGGTTACGACTTCGAAAGTGAATGCCACATCGCAGGTCGCTACCGAGTATATATCACTTCGGAGCGGAGTCGCATTGGCTACTGAGGCCCAAGTGCCCAGGGGTCTATAGCGGTCTTGATTATTGCACCTCAACCTCCTTCTCCGTGAGTGTGACAGACAATGGTGTCCAGATAGTCGATTGGCGGAGGAATTCCTTCACATACAACGTCTGGTCGGGTGGTCCGCGCAATAGGAAGCCGACGATGGAAATTGTGCTAGCAATTGGCGCTGTACTCGTTTTCACCACAATCACGGTCGCTTGCCTGTGGGCGCTTGGAGCCTGGCGTGGCTGAGTATCTTGGTGAATGAGCCGATGGAGAAAGCGTTGTTACCATGCCGCTCTTTCTCGTTGATTTTCTGTGCGATCCGGATTGGCCCGATAGAAGGTGAGACAGTTCGTTCCGAGCGGCGCAGGTGCGTGGCATCGCGACTTAGGGTGCAAGCGGGCCACGAACTGATCTTCGACCAGGCTGGGCCAAACGCGGTTTCGGAATTTAAGCGTGAGATCAGTATCGTGAACAGCCGTGGCATCAGATTGCGAGGAGCCTCCAACGCCCTTCTGCATTGCGGATCGACTGCCGATCAGCCGCACAGCACCGTCAGCCTGGCGTTAACGCCCGCCACTGCGGCTCACGCCACAACGTCATCGCAAAAATGGTGGGAGCACTCTGGCCGACGGTTGCCGTAGCGAGGCTGCTACAGACTCGTGGTTTCGGCTTTTGCTGTCTTGTTCAAGACATCGGTTGTTTCCTCGCGACAAATAGGGTCGCGGACAGCCAGATGGCGCGAGAAAACCTACATGATTCTGTCTATGAAAATGCTCGAGGGCATTGGCATGTCGGTTGCTTGAATGTGTGACGGCACCAATTTGGTCATGATATTCCTTCAGCACCCGATCCAGGTATTCAAATGAAACGTGCCCACTTCATCGATGGCAGACGTCTCCTGATGGACTTTCCAAAACGCGTGCCAGCGTCGCGAACTCTGCCATCTTCGGATTGCCGTTGGCTTTGCGGGCCAGAATCCGACGGTCCTACAACAGGCTCGCGACCGATGGCGGTCCTCAACAAGATGGTGCACACCGGGGTTAAGACGTTACGCTTCTGGACGATCGTTTGCGCCACCTTTAACCCGTGGCTCAAGCGCCCGTATCGGCGAGATGCCAAGCCTGGGTTCTTGGAGCTAAGCGCCGGCCTTGCATCGGTGGTCACACATGGTCAATGAGCTGTTGCAGGACGATTGGGATCCTGAGAAAATAGTCAGGCAGAAGGACGAGCTCAAGGTCAAGCTGCTTCATGCCCAATCGGTCGTCGCCGAATGTAAGGCAGGATTGGCGGATTTGGAGCGGAGGCTTGAGCGTCGAGCACTCTCACTGCCGATCGATGAACGCCACCGCAACTCTGCGGCAAACAATTGAATACGTGACGCGCTACCGCGGGAACCGCGAAGCATCGATGATCCTGTTGACCAGGAAACTGCCGTGGCGTTTTCCAGGCGATCATGCGACCGTTGAAAGCTGCCGTAACCCACGTTAACGGCGAGAGTACCGACCGGCTTGCGAGGCATCATTTTTACGGACCCGGGCGGGCGAACTGACGGCCTGCCGTTATGCCGGGCGTTTTGGTGATCGCGGTGCGTTGGGCCGGCGGATGGGGCGCGGAGTAACACCACATGCGGGACGTCTCCCTGCGGTGTTGACTAGAGCCTCCTATCTGGAGGGCTGCTCACGCACATGTCTGGATTGAACGTCAAGAGCTGTCCCCCTTACTCAGGGCCAGTTCGGTCGTTTTATCCGTCTTCCCGGCCGTAACCTCGTCAGCTTTTCGAAAGCTTCTCCGAATACGGATAAACCCATCGATGCTGGACGGGACGCGTGCGTGCGCTCGCACAATTTCGATTATCCAGTGCTGCCCCTCCGCCATCGGTACAGCACGCCGGACTAAACGATCAGCAGCCGAAACTGGCGGAAGAAGATGCCTTAGAGCCGCAACTGAATACAGCGCGTGGCAGGCCTTGTCTCGATGCCGCGGTCGCAATCCGACGTGAATGTCTCGCGCCCGGATTATGACTACATTCACGAGATGGTGAGCGGTCCAATTACTCGTCGGAAACTCTCACCATCTACGGCTGAGAAGTATCTTCAGATGCTTTAAGGGGGCGGATTTCCCCGGTGAGGGCAGCCAGTCGCTACAGGCCAGTGATGACAGTACACTAAACCAGCTCGTCAACACGGTGTTCAAGGAGAACAAGCACGCAGGTGTGGCTTTCCAGACGCTTCAAGAACAGCGCGGGGCTTCAGCAGCAGCAGTCGAGGTCAGGCGCGGGTGAGTGCCGCGGCTTCGGCGGGTACTGGGCGTACACGAATTGCTCCCAGCGAGGCTGATGCGCCGCTTATCGAAATCGTTATCAAGAGCAAGCACTGGGCGCCGACGACTTTGTAGATGCAAAAAAGCCGAATCCGGCGACCCGCTTGATTGGCGCGAGAAGGCCGACCATTGACGAAGCTGTCGGATTTTTAACCATCGCATGACGCTTCGTGTTTTTTGCGCATCTGCAAAGTGCTGCTGCGCAGGTACACGGTCCGGGCCTCTGCTGCGTCTTATAAGTATCATCTTGCGCGCGCCAGTGACGCGCGCGGCGGCAAGATCTAGCCAGCGGCTCCATACCGATGCGGCGTGGATGCCTGACAAAGCACGAGGAGCTCGATGACAAAGCTTATTCGCAACTTGGCCCTATTGTTCATACTGACCTCCATCGTTGTCTTCCCCGGCGCGAAAGCGCAAGACCGCCGGACTATCACCGAGCCTGTTGCACCTCATACGGTGTGCGAACGCCTCGTGCCGTCTGGCAAGCAAGATACGACCACGTTGCAAAATGCCATCGACCAATGTCCTTCCGGGGCCGCTGTGTATTTAGGGCGTGGCGAGTTCCGGTCGGGCCCACTCGAGATGAAATCGGGTGTGACGTTATGGGTCGGACGCGGGGCGACGCTGATCGCCATCCCCGAACCTGCTGCTTACGACAAGGGCCTCGGACAATGTGGTCGTATTGCGGAAAAGGGCGGCGGATGCCGGCCATTCATCAGCTTTTCCAAAACGAGCGGCGGTGGCATCTACGGAGAAGGCATCATCGATGGTCAGGGGGGCGCAATAATTGGCGGCGGCGCGGAAACCTGGTGGCAGCTAGCGCGACGCGCTCAAGCCCAGGGCGGCAACCAGAACGCCCCGCGCTTGATCCAGATCAATCATGCGCAGGACATCACTTTCTCTGGTGTCACCTTGCGCAACGCTCCCAACTTTCATGTCGCGATGAACCGGGTCCAAGGTGCCACGTTTTGGGGCCTCATAATCGATTCACCGGCGGATGCGCGCAACACCGATGGCATCGATGTTGCCGCGAGTCAGGATGTGACCATTACCCGCAGCTTGATCCGTACGGGTGACGACAACGTCGCAATCAAGGCCGGAGACAATGGCTCAAGCAGCCATATCTCGATCATTGATAACTATTTCGGCTGGGGGCATGGCATGTCGATCGGCAGTGAGGTGAATTCCGGGGCCAGAGACATATTGGTGCATAATCTGACGCTGGATGGTACGACGTCCGGCCTGCGCATCAAGAGCGATGTTAGCCGAGGCGGTCTGGTCGAGAGCGTGACTTATGAGTACGTGTGCCTGAGGGGCAACCGGTGGCCGCTAGCTTTCGATGCAAAATATGATCCGCGCGCACAAGGCACGAGAATTCCGGTCTATCGGCGAATCGTTCTCCGTCATGTGCATGGCGACACCGGTGTGTTGCTGATCCGCGGCGTAGACGAGGAGCATGCACTTGACGTGACACTCGAAGATGTCCGATTTGTCGACTCCGCCACTTGGCAAGTTGAACATGCGAACGTCACCGCAAAACACTCTGACGTATCACCGCCGCTGCCCGGACAAGCTGCAAAACCGCTGCTGCGCGGCTCGGAGGTATGTTCCAGGGCGTTCCGCAACAGCAATCGGTAAGCACTACATCCGGCGCCGGGTGGTGAGTTCAGCATCTGGGCCAAGATTACTGGTGCTGACGAAGGTCGGCCTCATGTCCGGACTTGTTTGCAATTGTCTGACGGTTTGCAGGGCCGGGAATGCGAAGGTGACGTGGAGGTTCTGATTTGGCGCGAAAGATGTGTTGCCCATGCGCTGCGGCTATCCCGCAGAGATAGGCTCTGTCGACTGCGTCGAGGTGCCGCTGACTCAACGAAGTGTAGGATCATGCGTATTTTCGTTCACCCCGCTGCACTTCTGACGGGATGTTTCTGCATGTCGTCAGCATACGCTCAGCCACTGTTGGTGTCGCATGCCGAGAATGCAGCCTATCACTCCGTGCAGCAAGCTATCGACGCATTGCCGGCGGAAGGCGGAGATGTTCGGATCGCGCCCGGTATCTATCGTGAGAAGGTCAAAATCTCCAAATCCGGTGTTCATCTCTCAGGCACTGGTAGCAAGCCGGAGAATACCGTCATTGTGTATGGCGATGGTGCGATCAATGTAGGAGGAACCGCCCGGTCGGCGACGCTGGATGCCAATGGCGATGACTTCCGGCTCGAGAATTTGACCATCCAGAACGACTACGCTCTCAACCCGGCCAATCCACCCTCCCAGGCGGTTGCACTATCCCTTACCGGAGACAGGGACGTCGTTACGCGCGTCCGCCTGCTCGGCGCCCAGGACACGCTGCTTGCCGGCAAGGGTCCAAACGGCAGAATGTCACGTCAATACTTCTCGAACTGCTACATCGAAGGGCATGTCGATTTCGTATTTGGCAACGCCAAGGCCTGGTTCCGGAAATGTGAGTTGCACGGCATCGCCAATCAAGCGGTCGTCTTTACCGCTCAGAGCAAGGCAGCACCGGACGAGGACAGCGGCTATGTTTTTGATCATTGCACTCTAAGCGCCGACCCCGCCGCGCGCGATATCGCGCTTGGCCGCCCCTGGCGGCCGTATGCCACAGTGGTCTTTCTGTCGACAAAGATAGATGCACAGGTCATTCCGGAGGGCTGGCGCGAATGGGATAGGGGCAAGACCAACAACTTGAGCACGAGCTATTATGCCGAATATAGATCCTTCGGGGTCGGGGCTAACCCCTTAGGCCGCGAATCTTACTCCCATCAACTGACAGATGGGGAAGCCGCGAAATGGTCGCTGACCGCGTTCTTCGCGGGTGCCACAGATTGGCTGCCTGCGGAACCATATCGATGGAAGACAAAACAACGCTGACGGTGAGGGAACAACGGCGATCCTCGGATGAATGACGGAGAGAGCGGACATGATGGAGAGTGGTGTCCAGCAACCAAACTGCCGGGGGCGTGAGAGGGGCAGCGCTTCGGCTGTCACTCCACGCTTAGAGGAGCTCGTTAAGACGCTCCATCGCTCGCGGCGGGATGCGATCATCCGCTTATCCCACGCTTATTGGCAGCCTGTCCAACTACCCGTCGAAGATTGGCGAAATCGAATGCACAAGCGAGCGCAGAAGGTCATTCTTCAGGCTCAGATGCAGGCAAAGTCGGTTTAAATTTCCTGTCAGGCGCCGGCGGTCGGCATTCAAGATACCACCGTCAATGGACTCCTTCTCATGTCAAGTGCCGCGCAACATTTCCAAGTGTGCCGATCGAGGAGAGCCCTGATGCAAGAGCATGCGTTAGGGTAGCAGACCTGCATCGCGCCGCCGGGGCGAGCCGCGGGTAACGGCTGCCGACAACAGGTACTCCATGGCGTCCAAAGCGCCACTTGCGAGGAAAGACAGCACTTGGATCGGGATGATGGTCGTTTTTCATCGTTCCCGAAGTCAAAACAAAATGGGAGAATGCAAAAGTGCGCGACAGCTCCGAACATTGATCGACGACATGCGCTTCTATGCGTCTGGTCTCAGTAGAGAGCTAGCAGCCAGTCTACTCCAAGCATCGACCTGACCTACATCAAGCGGCAGCATGATAGACAGCAGCAACGCCGGTTTCTCGATCGGCACTCCGCTGCACTCGCTGTGCATTACGCGCCTCTGGGCCACCAACCGGCGCACCAGAGGAACGGCAGCAAAATTAGCAGCATCCTACGGCAAACGCGGCTTCAGAGCGCGAGGCCGTGCTCATTGAGCACCTTATCTCTTAGAGCGCCCTTGATCTCACGGGCGATCTCTTTGCGAACTGCGGGACCCAACACTCGCTTGGCATCTTCGACGAGGCCAGCTTCAGCTCCGGTCAGCCCTTGATCGGCGAGCTGTTGCTCCATTCGGCTGTCGAACTCCTTTCCCATTGCACCAATGAGCTGGTCCTGCGTCTTGGCATGCTCTTCAGGTGCGATGCGGCGGATCACATCGTCCCACGGCTGCCAATCCATTGCCAAATAGTCGGAAAATTCGGCCGCCTCCCTCTCCCGAACGGATGTCTCTGCCCTGTCAACGTCAGAGTTGTTAACGCCGGCGACCTCAAAGAAGCGCATGTTCGGCGCGACGTGTTGTAGTTCCAGCCGCTCGCGCAGCTTGTTCTGGTAGGCAAGAAAGACTTCAACGGCGTCGATGTCTTCTACGTTGTCAATCGAGGCGAGCGAGTGAGCCTTGTCGCGCGCGATCGCCTCGAGTGCGTCCATGCGGAACATGACGCGCCCCAATTCGACGAGCTTGGCAAGCCGTTCCTTGTTGTCATAGAGGCCGTTCTCGACTTCCGCGATGAGGCGCGCGGTCTGCATGCCGTTCCAGGTTAATGTTCTGCGATCCTCGCAGCTCTGGTTGGCGTCCCATGCCAATTGAAAGTACTGGGCACGCAATTGGGGGTTTTTTGCCGCCTGACGCAGATCATTGGCCACCGATTGCCGAAACCCTTCATTGCCGGAGTTGACGGACTCGAACAGCTTGCCGAGGAAAAGTCCGTATTCCCGAGCGCCCGGCTCTTCTGCAAAATTCTGCCAAGCGGCAAGCACCTCCCGATCGCCCTCCTGTGGAGTGCCCTTCAGCCATTCTGAAACTGTTTCAGCGAGAGCGTCCGCCTGCTCATCGTCTGTCCCGGACGATTCACTTTCGTCGTCGTGCGAAAGGTGGACAGTCGGGCCGACATAACCCTCCGCGCCGAGGATTGTACTCAGGTTCGCCAGCACCTGCTCAGATAGTGGATTTTCAGTGAGAACTAGGGTGCCATCGTCGCCCAAGGCCGTCAGCAGGTCCTCTGGCAGACTGGTCAAATGGTTTTGGCTTACGTCGAGAAACCGGAGCGAAGCTGGAAGAGCCGGCGGCAGATCCGTCAGTTGATTTTGGCTTACGTCGAGAAACTCGAGCATAGCAGGAAGCTCCACCGGTAGACTCGTCAGCTGATTGTGGCTGATGTGGAGAAATTGGAGCGAAGCAGGGAAGGCGTCGGGTAGGTTCAGCAGCCGATTGTAGTTGGCGGAAAGAAATTGGAGTCCGGCAGGTAGGACGGCAGGTAGGCTCTCCAGCCGGTTCGAGTTCACGTCGAGGCCTCTCAACCCGGCTGGGAGCGGGGGCAGGCTGCTCAGCTGATTGCCACTAACATCAAGACGCTGGAGCGAAGCCGGAAGTTCGTCAGGCAGATTGGTAAGCCGGTTGAAGGGCACATCGAGCACGACGATTTCGCTTGGAAGTCTGGGCAGACTGGTAAGGGACAGCGACTGGAGATCCAGCATGGCGTCTTCACCGAGAGCATTGACCCGCCTTGCCGCTTCGTCCCGGTCCTCGAGGGGACCCACGTGCTGTTCAGAAGCCCAATTCTCAAGCGTCTCGTCTGCTTCGGTCGCCGTATGGGTTGAATGCCCGGAGTTTGCTGCGAAACCCGTCACGAATGCATCCCATTGTGCCGCCCCCCGCCCGTCTTCCGCCCCTTCTTGTTGGGAAGATGCAGAAGGAATGCCTCCGCCGGGCGGAATCTGTCCTGTCTCAAAAGGATCCATTTCAACTCCCTTACCAAACCGGGCCAACTCAGCCGTGACGGCGCCATCTAGGACCTAGGACACTTCGCTTTCGGCAAGCTGACGGCCTTATCGCAGTTACCGCAGCGATGGCATCGAAGCAGGCATAATTTCGGTGCAACGATTTGGAACTGTGAATCCCTGGCCGCCCGTTATCTCCGCCTACACGTTTCCGCACCGACGCGGCAGCGGCTTAAACATCGAGCCCGGGGCACGGCACGGTGCGTTACCTCAATGGCAGGCAGGGATTCCTTTTCGGCCGAGTCCGTGAAAAACGAAGAGCGGCAGGCGCTCGAACGCTCACCTCCGCGGCCGTCCTTTCACTTGCCAAGGCAATCGGTGCAACGCTGGTCTTTGCGAGTGATTGGGCGTTTTGCAGCGAGACTCGTCAGCTGATCGACAGGTGGCCGTGCTAGCGGCAGAACGCTTTCACGTTAGCGTCCTCCGGGTCTGTCGGCCAACGGAATGGCAGCAAACGTTGCAGCAGCAGCGATCCATTCGCCGCCTCCAAATCGTGTGAAGCTGAACCGCCTTCGACCAGGGCGGGCCGCGCGGGCGCACGTGCGCTCGCTCGAATGATTATTGCGCCAGCGCGCAAACTCCTGCTCCGCGGCTTTGCGCAGCGGCACGCGGATTTCTTAGTTTATGACGAGGGAGATAAGATAATGGACACAGGACAGGCAGAGCGGAGCGCAGGTTCTGCCCCGGATACTTTTGAAGAAGGGGAGCGGGAAAGCTACCTCGGCGGCTTCAACCGTGCCTTGGCCAATTTGGTCGAAAGCTTGACAGGGTATCGGACCCCCAGCTCCGCGCGCGCGCGGATCCTGGACGAGTGGGTTGGCGAAGAGGGGCAGGGCTCAGCGGAAAACCGCGGACAGGGGCGCTCGCGAATCAGGGTTGCGGATAACATGCGCTCGCACTTGCTCGATTTGTCATCCCTGTCCTTAACCGCTTTGCCCGACGCCCTGCCGCCGAGACTGCTGAACCTCCGCGCCATGCACAACGAGCTAGGCAGCCTGCCCGCTAGCCTCCCACCTGGTCTCCACGAACTGTTTATTAGCGACAACCGGTTGACCAGTTTGCCGGACGCTCTTCCGGCGAGCCTCTATCGCTTAGAGGTCAGCGATAACAGGTTGACGAGTCTCCCAAATAGCCTTCCGGCGGAGCTGGGGATCCTGAACGCAAACAACAATCGACTGAGCAGGTTGCCCGACGCTCTTCCGAGCAGCCTCACCTCGCTCGCGGTCAGTGGCAATCAGCTGACCGAACTCCCCGAGTCCCTCCCATGGGGTCTCGTTGAACTCGATGTCAGCAGCAATCAATTGGCCAATCTCCCCGAAACCCTTCCGAGCTGGCTTGAATCGATCGATGTCAGCGGTAACCGGCTGACCAGCCTGCCTGAGGATCTGCTACCGGGGAGTTTGGGCCGTCCGCTGCAGAACGTCGAGTTCGGTGATAACCCATTCCCGGACGAAGTCCGCGCTCACCTCGCGGCACCCCATCTTGAGCAGCTGCCTCTGGACGAGGCTGCCGCGCACTGGCTCGGGGACGATCCGACGGCGCTAGCCGAGTGGCAGCACTTTGCGGATGAGCCTGGCGCCCAAGACTACGCCCGGTTCCTAGAAAGGCTACGTGGGACCGTCAATTATGGCAATCACGAGTTTCGGCAGGCCATGGCGGATGATCTGCGGCAGGCGGCGACCAATCCGAGATTGCGCGAACAGTTTTTCACACAGGCTTCTGAAGCCAACGCGAGTTGCGAGGATCGTGTCACTCTGCACTGGAACGGTATGCGGACCGCGCGCCTTAATTCTGACGTCGAGGAGGGGGTGTATGATAATAGGCTCGGCCAACTGATCCAGCGCGGCCGCGTTGCGTTCCGCCTGGACGCGCTGGAAGGGATCGCGCGCGACAGGGTCAACTCGCTCCTCACTCTCCACCCGAACTCAGACGATGTCGAAGTCTACTTGGCCTATCAAAATCTTCTTCGCGAGCCGCTGGAGCTGATTCACGTCGCCCCTGACATGCGCTTTCTGACGGTTTCTCACGTGACATCCGATGATGCGGCGCGCGCGCTGCAGTCGGTTCGCGAGCAAGAAGCGAACCAGTTTACTGACTACATGGCAACCCGCTGGCAACCGTGGGAGACGGTGCTGAGGCGAATCGCTCCTGATGAATATGAAGCGATGCAAGACCGGCTCGTCGAAGCCATGGGCGAGGAGTTTCAAACCCGCTTGGATCAGCGACTGGCCGAGCACGGTCTTCTAGGCGATCCGGATGCCGAGCGGGTGCTCGGAGCCCAAGTCCGAAACGAGCTCGCCGGTGAGATCAAACGCGAAGTCATGCACCGTGTGCTGGCCGAGCGTGGCGGCCTCGAACTCTGAGGTTTCATCACGCCGGAGATATATCTATCAATGCTCTATAGCATCGATCGTCAAAGCCTCGCCAATTGCCGCGAAGGTGCTTTTGCACTTCGGGAAAATGGGGGCCTTTCGCTCTTCCGATCGATGAAGGCGCGCAAGGCGAGGCATATCTTCGTCAGCTCAACAGCTCCTCGGGATCAGAGCTCCACTGGTCGAAAGTTGTTGAGCAGACCAGACAGGGCGCTGCCGCGGCTAACCAGCTGGTTTGACTTTGAGTTAACTGTTCGTCAGATCTAGTTGAGTTCGAGTCCTTCCAGCGAGATCATCTCGGCAAGCAAGTGTTGGAGTACCGTAGCGATGGCCAATCCGGCATGCGGGAGTCGTGCACGCACTTGATCGAGGCGTTCGAGGCTGCACGACAAGCCTTGCGGTTCCGCAGTCAAGGGCTGAGGCAGACTGAAGCGAACGAATGAAGTCTGCCGGATCTTCATTCGCCGAGCTCGCTTGCCAAGCTCATCCTCGAACTGCGCGCTGCCTGTCCGATCCCGAGCGCCGAGAGGCGCTCGGGATGACTACCGAGAACTCAGGACAACCTGCACATCTTTTTGAAAAAGCTGTCTGGGCGATTTCATGTCTGAACGCGCTGTTCCTCTCGTCTAGGCGACTACGCTCCCTCATGGGCAGCCCTATGTGATCCACGTTTTCCCGGAAACGGCGGATGCGCGGTAAGCCCCCAAAAGGGACGTTCTGCATCCGAGCGAATGCGCCGGACCTGGTAAACCGCAGTAGGCCAATTCGGTCCTTCATAAGCGTAGTCGAAACCAACAAATGGAAGCCCAGGTCACCAGAACGCCTCCCGGTCTGCGTCAAGGAGAGGTCGCTGTCCGTCATTGAAGCAGGATAAGCTGAGCGCCAAAGTTGCGGAGAAGATGCTCGTCACGCATGACCTTAGACATTGTTAGCGGCCGAGGAATTCCGGCCTGATGCTTGAATTCCTCGCACGATCGTCAGGACCATCCATTGGTATCATCGGTTTACGAATTCCTCGACTGGAACAGGCTAGGCGAAGAGGTGCGAAAAATTGGAGCGCCTGTCGCCAGGCGGCGGCCGATGCGAGGCCGTCAATCGCGCAGCAATGTCCTAATCTCGTCAGCTTTTCGAAAGGTTGCGGCTACAACAATCCACAATCTGTTTCTTGCTAGACGTACCGATTGCTGTCGGGCCTATACAAACATGAGGAGAGCAGGGTGGATCCGGTTGACCCATTCTTCGATTCAGGAGCCTGGATGCGGGAGTACGCTGCCCTGCAAGAGCGGGCCGCGCAGCGAGGAGACAACCAAAGGGAGCACGGCGGTTTCGAACGGCAGCTGGAGGATTTGAGTCTCGATCCGTCAGATGAAAGCAACTCAAATTCGTCCAATCCGGCTCCCGCAGGACGTCGAGCAGTCCGGCGGGAGGATTTCGGCGGTTCGATGCGGGTGCCGCCGGACTCCACTTTTAGGGAGAGTGCGCTGGGCGGCACGCGGCGGAGCGTAGACATTCCCAGCTTCCAGCTTCCCGCTTCGGCGCAAGTGCCGCAGTCCAGCTTGCGAGATGATCTGTTCAGCAGCGCGCGCTACAGCTTTCCGGAGGCAGAGTCTGCCGCGTCGGCCAAGAGCGGAAAAAGCGGCGGATTATGGTCACGCTTCAAGTCGGGAATCGGCAAGGCTTTTGGCGGGAGCAGCAGCGAAAAGTACTCGCGCAACGCGGGGCAGGGGGATGCCTTTTCCACGAATCTTCGCATTGACTATGCTCGGCAGCCGGGCCGGACGCGCGCTGTCCCAGAGGAGGACGAGGCGCTAATAAGAGATTTCAGAAATAAGGCGGCGGGTAACCTCACCGACGGCACGATCAAGAATGCCGCAGCCGATTTGCGCCATTTGAGCGCGCGCCTGAGCACCGCTGGCAGGCCCTCAATTGCCGATCGAATTCAACGGGAATCAGAAAACGCGCAGCAGGACAACCCGGAGGTGGAAAACCATCAGCTGGAAGCTGAGCTGGATGAGGATGTCGATACCTACGCACAGGACAGAAGCAGACGCATCAAGGCGGCGTTGAAGAAGCTCCGTGAGGTCAGTGCCGGAAACGCTCTGGCGGCTGATCTCCGCCGACTGGCCCCCCACCGCGCGGACGCAACCCTCATCGACATGTGGTCGGCGGCGGAAAAGGCAGTGCACAGGATCGAGCCGGAGACGATCGACAGGCAAGCTCGCCGCATGTATAGGCTCAGTGAGTGGCTGCAAACGCATGATCGGCCGCCAATGGCTGGCAGACTTTCCACCCCAGCCCTTGAGCAGGATGTCGAGAAGTACAGGCGGGAAACCAAGGACGGCAAGATCAAGGCTGATCTAGTCAAGCTTGGCCAATACCAGCAAATCCGGGAGGCGAACAGGGCGCTTGCATTGCTGCCTCCTGAGGATCCGGGCCAGCGTTCTTGGGGAGCCGCTCGACAGAGGCACTCACTGCAGGCGCCTCCTGCAACGCCAGCTACCCCGAGCGCGGGAGCCTGGGATTGGCTTGGCGAGCAGATCCACGGGCCCACAACATCGATGCGAGCGCCCAGCGATTGGCAGGCCGGTTCGTCGCAACAGCTTCCCGAAACCCCGGCAACGCCGAGCGCGGCAGCCCGGGATTGGCTTGGCGAGCAAATCCACGAACCCGCCTCACCAGTGCCAGCGCCGCACTGGGCCGCGCAAGCTCATCCGCCGCTCGAGCTTCCTGCTACTCCGGCCACCCCCAGCCAGGGAGCCTGGGCCTGGCTTGGGCAGCAAATGCAAGAACCCGCATCGCCGTCATCGGTGAGGCCCCGATCGTCAAACATCTATGGCGGTCTCGACTCCTTCGTTGATCTGGATCCACCCACGCCGCACGACTTGCGTGACGATGCGCGCTCTGCGCCAGCACCTGAATTTGCAGCCACCTCGTGGTTCGCAGGACCGCCGGGGCTGGCTCCGGAGCTGCGGGATATCGGACCGATCGTTGGCGCCGACTGGCGCCACGGCTCCAAGGCGGCTTCAGACGTGTTGATCGACGTATTGAGCAACATCAATCTGCTGCCAAACCAGTTCGGGCCAAGTCAGTTCGCGATCAATGGGGAGCACTATTCCGCGACTGTCGGGCCGGAAGGCCCCATGGATGTTCGCCTGATCCATCACCCGCGCGCTGGCGGGACAAACGAAGCTGGCCCATCGCAGCCCCTCTATCGTCCCCCGCAGATCGTCAGGGCCGCGCGACCCGACCAAGGTACAGTCGATCTTGGGTACTTGATTCGGGGCGGATGGGAGCACCGGGAGCGATTCTTGCCCGATTACCTTGTCCGCGTCCTTGAAGGCCAGCGCATCATGCCCGAAGTCGGGCGCCCGACCTATTTCGAGATCCGTGGAGTGCCTTATAGGGGCGAGTTGGTGGAAAGCGAGGGACGCCGCCGCGTTCGCGTCTATCCCGAACGTGGCTGAAGAACCAAACTTGACTGCTTCCAAATGCTCGTCGGGCAGTTCGCGCGCGGCCTTCGCTCACGTCGCGCTTGATGGGCCATGGATCCAGTCGATGTAGATTGCAGAGGTGAGGCGTGACGTCGGCGATGGTGCTGGCGGTCGGTTTATCGTGCTACAACTCCAGTGCTCCTACTCAGACACGAGGTTGGTTTCGAAGACGACTGTCTCTCGACAACGCCGTGTGTGTACCCCGATCGATAGGGTCCCCTGCAACACTTACCCGAGGGTTCCTCCCGAGAGCTCTGCTCTGCGTCGTCGAGCTCCCCTCGAGAACTGCTCCTCGTCAACAATAAACCCGGATGAACGAAAAATGAGAGCCAGGGGATTCTCCCATTGCCGTTGAACCTCGTCACGTAAGTCCTTTCGAGCTGCTGAAGCTCCTTTGAAGGGACGCCACATGGCAAGGGTATGGATTGTTGGTCCAGATGACCCAGTAGGCAGCGAAGCTGCTCTTAAGAAGCTGCTCTGGACCGACAAGGACCTGTCCTTCGTGGAGAGCCGACGGTGCGGGCGTATTATCCTGCCCACCCTGATGCTCCTCGAGCCGATTAGCCTCGTGCGGCGCGCGGTCCTGCACAGGGGAGCCATCGATGCGTGTCCGTCGGTATGGCGTCTTCGGGATTGAGTCCGGTTCTGTGGGGGAAGGATTGAGATTAGCGCGAGTGCGCCTTGGACGCACGATGGGCACGACGATCCCCCCGTCGAGCGAAAGGTCCGTAGATACTCTAATGCTTTAACGAGTCTGTTGCTATTAGCGTCCCCGCTGAACTCGCGCACGTCACCGTGGGGTCAGCGACTTCCCGTCTAGCCGAGCAACAATGCTTGGCTAGCGCAGATGCGGCGGATCCTTTCAAAGAGCTCAAGTCCCTCGGGTCACGAGGAGGTCGTAGCAGAATGGCGGTTGCGACGATCAGAAGAATATCAACGTAGATAGCAACAGATTGAGCGCGTCTTTAGTCTGGGGAGTGTGCGTGATGCTTGTCGGGTTATGAATGTATGACAGTCCCACCCCTGCATATATTCCGGGAGCGAGATGGGCGGTATATGTTGCGGTGATTGCCGTTGTTTCTCGATGCGCAAGCTGCCCCTTGGCGACCGCAGCATCCACCGCAAATTTGCTCCAGCTCGTGTTGCTAGCAACGAGTGCAATCAGATCGCTGGGCCGACTGTTAAATGCTCCCCTCGCGTAAAGACGAAGCTCACAATACCGGCTGATCCTGTTCAGGTCCGGCGGAGCTTCCATAATGGAGAAGCCGCCATAGATGCCGCGAGATGGGGTCCCATCGGGGTCGTTCTGCCAGAACTGCCTGTCCGCAGCGATGTAGTGAAAGCTATTCCCGCTTTCCCTCCGTCGCTTGGGATCCGTCAAACTCGTGTACCGGCTGGTGTTGAAACCAACGCCCGCCCGCAGCCACGTATCGGGTACGCCGGGAGCTGCCTTGCTCCTGTAGCCGGCTTCATCAATGAGAAGAATGCCTGCGTGGGGCGTGCTCCAGTTCAAGCCCGTGGGATTCTCCGTTATCTGGACATAGGGACCATCTGGACTAATTGAGCGCTGGACGGAGACCTTGTTGTACAAGCCACGGTCAAAATTGTACTTCAGGTTGACCGCAGGCGTCGGTGCGGCATTGGTGCTCATGCCCCCCTGGAACAAGGCAGACATGTTCGATCCTGTAATCCCTCCGAACAATGTGCCGGTGAATTCATTTTGGTTTCTGAGATAGCCGAGTTTAAGCTCTAGTGTCTTGTCGAAGAAAGTCTGGTAGTAGGCGAGCGTATTGAGCCCCACTCGATCTGGTCCCGGGCGATCCCACGTCCAGTGTTGCTGCTCGGCCCCTAGGACAATTTGTCCGTCGGAAATGCCAAGCTGGCTGAGATCGTAGGTGACGATCATGAAGTTTGCCGACGCGAAGGTCGGATTCTGGCCCATATAGAGCTGGTTTGCGATAGTACTTCTGGCGGCATTCGGCAGCAGGTTGTTTGCAAAGCTGTTGTGTGTCCAGCCGATGTAGCCGATGCCGACATCTGCAAGCGCCGATCTAACGCCGCCCTTGTCCTGATCGATCGTGTCCACAGCGCCAGGTATGTTGAACCACACTCCTTTTTCACGCAGATTGTCGTACCGTGCGAAGGGATCGACCGTCTTTTGCGTTCTAGTCTGAGTAGCTCTGTCCGCACGAGCGCGCTTTTCGAAAGGCGCACCGGGAATTGGTGCTGCCGCCGGGGAACGCGGGCTGGTTGCCAGGCCCATCCGGAGCTTTTCGGCCGGATCAGAAGCCTTTCGTCTTTTGCTGGCCTGATACACAGGGTGGCTACTAGGATCAAGCCCGCTGGCGCTTTGTGCCAGTACGGAATTGTCGACCAGATAAGCTGCTAGCGAAACTGCGATAACAAGCCAAGGTTGCTTTCCCCTCGGCTTTAAATGGAAGGAAAGTGCTTTGTCCGCCGGGTATCCCCACGGAAAACTCGTCTCAAAAAAGCAATCACGCACCGCGCACCTTGCTTCCATCTCTGCCGGCCATGAATAGAATGCGGGGCGGCCTGATTGACCAAGTGTAAGCTCTCAGGGTTTCCGCGTTCGAGGGCGAGGCGGCGAGCTGGATCTCGATTGTTCCGACAAGAACCACCCACGCCTTGTAAAGCTGTTAGCTCGCGACGCGATGATCCGCTTCGAAACCACGGCTATGAACGAGGGCGGTGCGCCGAGAGCCAGCCCCGAGCGTTGGTTCATCAAGATGCTAATCACGAGCGCGCAGCGCCTCGCTGCAATGGTCACGAAAGCGTTGCGAATGTCCACTTTGCTCACCGTGAGTCAGCCGATTTGGCGGTGAGGCCAGGCTTCATGAAGCGCTTCATTGGCATCGTTGTCACGGAAACACGAGACAATCGCCAAGCTCGCCGAGGTGTCTTTGAATTTGCGCGTCCGGCAATCACAGCACGAGGTCTAACCTGATGGCCCAGGAGGCCGGAGGAAACAGCCATACAGCGGCTTTGGCGCCTATCTGCGAGCAAGTCGCTGGCTGTGTTACCGCGGTTGTCAGTGCAAAGTCTGTGTTGCATCGGAGTCCATGACGTGCGCGGCGTTCGTTGGTCACGCTTGCCATCTATCCGTCATCTCAAGCAACCCGCCGGAATTGGGAGTTGAACAGCTTGCAATGATAACTAGTCCGATCGGCCATCGCGGCAGGGCCTTTCAGCCGTTGTGCCTATGTGGCGTGTCCCGGATGAAGTTTGTGATGTCGTCAAGGCCTGAGGCCAGGCTGCTCTATCCAACACAATGCAGGAAGCCGCGGACGATTTGCATTCGTGCGACGCTCGAGAAAATCTGCAAGATTCTTCTGAATGAGGAAAAAAATGCTGCGCCATCGCCACGGCCAAACGACGACAACCATTGCTCGCTGCGGGACTCTACCATGGAGACCGAGCGCAAATCGTCGAGTTGCTGAAGGGGATAGCATCGAAGCAGGAGCAGCCGATCGGGAACGTGGGCGAGATTGCATATTGTGGACGCTGGGAGCCCTTAGAAGCGCGTCAGCATCGTAGGCTCTCGCGTCGACAAAGAAACCTGCTGGAAGGGATGTTGAGGGAGGAGCAATGGAGTCGATTGCTCAACCGGCCGGTTCAGACGTGCGGCCGCTCCTGCACAGGCCGTCAAGACGGATTCTCGCGGCTTTGGTGCTGCCGCTTGTCCTCGTCGGCTCGCTTCTGGCGCGTGGCTTTGGGCCATTTTGAACAATTTGTCGAGTCGCCAGAAGTGCAGGAGGTCGCTTCAAACCGTCACCAGGGGAGACAGGTTCAGTCCGAGATAAGGGAGGCGCAACAGAAAGCTGACGATGAGATCGCGGAACTCAAGCGCCGGGCCGTTGCCCAGCGTGGTGACCTGAAAGGGATCCTGGATCAGATCACGATCCTGACCTCGCGAATCGACTCGCTGCAGAGTTTAACTCCTCTCCCATCTGCTGCTCCCGCGACTGCTTTGTCGGCAGCTCGGGCTGTTCAAGCAGCGCCAGGAAACCCTTCGGCCGGTCCAAACGAGAAGGGCCTGTTTCTCTCGGAGGCACACCAGTGATCGTAGGACCGAAGAAAGCCGAGCCTTGAGGTTGAGACTGTTGCAGGTGTACTCGAGTCTCCAACTCCGCTCGAGGCGTGGCTTAGCTAATGGGGGTGCGGTCGAGATAAGTGTCGAATGCGGCAGCAACCGCACGAACGACGAACCGATGCTCCTGCTTGACCCGAATTAAGCCCTTTTCAATGTCCACTATCCCGTCTTCGGCAAGCATTCCCAGCCGGCCTGCAGACTTGAGAAGTGGAATCGAATCAAATCCGTGAGCAGCGCAGATCGCTGGTATGTCGGCGTGCAAATCGCACATTAGACGCTCGATGATTGCGGCGCGGAGGCGATCTTCGGCCGACAGACAATAGCCTTTTGAGGTTGCCAGGCGGCCGGCTCGAACGTGTTCGTAATAGGAAGTGGTCGCGATCTCGTTCTGCACATATCCCTCACGCAAACGGCCGATGGCGTACGGACCTAAGCCGATTACGGTTTTGGTGGTATCAGCCGAATAACCGAGGGAGTTGCGCCGCAGTCGGCCAGCTTTCTGCGCCAGGGCGAGCTCGTCGTTGGGCAGGGCGAAATGGTCGAGCCCGACCTGGCGGTAGCCGGCAGAGACCAGCGTATTTGCAATGGCCGCGGCTTGCTCAGCGCGGGCAATATTGTCCGGCAGCGCCGTCTCATCGAGCTGGCGTTGACGTTTCATATAGGAGGGGACGTGAGCATAGCCGAAAACTGCAAGCCGGTCTGGCCGCATGGCCAGAGCTGTCCGAGCGGTGTCCACGCAGGACAGCACCGTTTGATGCGGTAGTCCGAAGAGAAGGTCGAAATTGATGCGGTTTATCCCATGCTGGCGTAGAGTTTCGACGACAGAAGCCGTCAGCACCTCGCTCTGCACGCGGTTGACCGACCTTTGAACCACCGGATCGAAGCTTTGCACGCCGATGCTCGCGCGGCTGACCCCGGCCGCTTGTAACGTTTCGACCATCTCGGGCGTGACCCCACGCGGATCGACTTCTATGGCGATGGTAGCTGATTTTTTGAACGCAAAGCAGTGGCGCAGGAGTTCCATCAAGGCGAGAAAATCGCGCGGTGCAATGGTCGTCGGCGTCCCGCCGCCGAAATGCACGTCGCTCACCGGCAGAGCGCTCGGCACTTGCTTTGCGACCAAGCCGATCTCCTCTCGCAATGCTGCCAAGTATTTGCGGACCGGTCGCTCGCTGCGAGTGAGGCTTGTAGGGAAGCCGCAATACCAACAGATAGAGCGACAGAACGGAACGTGGATGTAGAGCGATACGGGCTCGTCGGGCGGCAGTCGCCTCAGCCATGTCTCACACGTCTTGGCACCGACCATCCCGGAGAAATCCCGTACGGTTGGATAGATGGTGTACCAAGGCAGGCGAGCATCGCAATACTTGTTCAGAAGGGAGGTCTGCAAGTCCTAACTTTCCAATGCTCAGGCCAGCATAAAGCTGACGGATACCCTCTCTAATGTCTTTGCGATATGTCAAACCCGCGTAGCGGTTTCTGAGATCTGGTCCCGTTTTCGATGTTACTGCGAACGCGACTCAGGGACAGGGCGAGGGAGTGAGAGTCGCTCGTTCGCGGCTATGCTGAACGTTTAGGATATGAATTTCTCATGAGAGCACGGTCGAAGCGACTAGACGTGCCCGACGAGCCCGCGCAACGTTCGATCGCTCATGCGAGCACACGTCGTTTCGGCATTCGCTGAGGGCCAGTGATTTTTGCGACGAAAACAGGGATTGCAGGTCTCACCGGAAGCAGCTGAGCTTGCCGCAGAGTTTCAAACCGGTTTTTCCAAGCAAAAGCCGATTTGGTTGCTCACAGGGTTCAACGGATGCCTCCCGTCAAAGGCCGGCGTGCCACGGAAGACAAGTTGTTTGCTGGATGAGAGCGAGAGGAGCGCAATAGTACAACGTGACGCGACGTGCGATTCAAGTCCGTCGGCGCAGCCGACGAAAACTCGCTTTGATTTCTAGTATCAAATGCATAAGCCTCAATTCCGCCACGCTGCTTGTCTCATTGCCACAAGCATCATCACGGATGTACTGATGATGTTGGGGCGAACCCGGCGCACTTTCAGCCCCCGGCCGAGTGCGTCGGGGCGCCTTGGTTCGGCGGCGTCTCGTTCCTGTCTAATGCAGCTCACCAACTCACAACGGTTGTGGACGTTCTGCCGATAGCAAAGCAAATTCTGGCCAGATACATCAGACGTAACACTATTTGGATGGTCTATTCTGACTGACCAGCTGGGCTGTTTTCTTTCGAACATAGCCTTTGCAGCTATCGATCGCTGCCAGATCGCGCATATCTACGCCGTTAGCCTTCATTCGCGTCGCATCGATGTGATGCACCTGCAGCTCTCAGTGTCACATAGGCCGCCTGGTCAGGCGTCGACCATCCAGTCACTATGTTCTCGATGCGGCGAGCTCGAGCCGTCTATGCAGGATTTGGGGTGGCGATCCTGCGGGTTTTCATTGCATGAATGCGTTCCCATCCTGGTATTCCAGTCCGGTCACAAAGGATCGAGGAAGTTTGTGGTTCGGTAGACCAACCGAGCCTGCAGATGCTCTTGCGCGAATGCGAGCTGAGCCTATCTAGGCGTCGAGGAGATTGCCGCAACCGCTTGATCAGGCGAAAGTGGGTGCCCCGCCCGACCTCTGTTGTACAGTGCGGTGGCATACCAATGAAAGTTATTAGCAACGGAAATGCAGTACCCCTCGCCAACGCGTAGAGCAGCGAGATGATCGTCAAGAGCGGAGAAGTCATGCCTCAACGATCTTGGCGAAGATCTTCGCCTTTTTCCACCGAGCCCGTCATAAGTTGTGCATCAGGTGCGGCCTAGTTGTGTTTCCGCAAGGGCGCTTAAGTGGGGATGGCGCGGCCGGAGCTGCAGTCAGGTTAAGGTCCTTAGCGAGTGTCGTGTGTATACCGTCCCATAAACTGCCGAACTTGGTACTTGACTGGGCTGGAATAGGGTTGCGCTTTTCGCCCTGAGAGGGCCGGACCGCCGAGGTAAGCTGCATTTCTTGCTGTAAGTCACCCTGTGCCCCGGCTTCGCAGATGGTGCTGTCGCCTTCCCTACCAATGTCATGATTGCCGTTTTTGTGGGATCAACTCGCGAAAGAACCCCGACCGCGGGCCGGGGTTCCGATTCACGCAACCGCGTGGAGATCTCTATCTAGCAAAGGGCGAGCCAAACTTGTAATTGAGCCGCGCGGTGATGAGATCGACATCCTGGTGGGCGCGATCCGTACCAAGAGCCCCTGGGAAGCTGATATTGCTGCGCTGCATGAAGAAGTGGTTATACTCGACGCCAGCTGACCAGTTCGGCGTGAGGCTGACTTCGGCACCGGTGCCCAGCACGCCACCCCAACGCACATCACTGCTTTTGCCAATCTCGGTACCAGTGGTCACCGAGTTGACCTGATAGGTGTTGCTGGTAACCGCAGCACCACCCTTGCCGTACAGTAGCACGGCATTGAACGCGTAGCCGATATGGCCCGTAAGTAGACCGAATGCATCTGTTGTGGTGCCAACGGTGTTTGCCGGAAAGGCGGTGCTGATATTGGAGCCGTTGAAGTCGGCCCAGTTGCCCTGACCTTCGATGCCGTAGACCATGTTGAAGATGTGCCAACGATAGCCAATCTGGCCGCCAATGGTCCCGCCAGTCGAATTGTGGCAGCCCTCGGGAGTGGCGCCATTGAAATCCCAGCAACTGTGGCTCGTTCCCCAGCCGCCATTTGCACCGATATAGTAGCCGGACCAATCGGTAATCGGGGCCGCGGCCGGCAGCGGTGCCGCTTTGACCTTGACAGGCTGCCCGGCCAAGTCCGTGCCGAAGGAGGGAGTGGCCGCAACGAGTGCGCCGATGCTTGCAGTCAGAATTAGAATGTTTTTCATTCGAGTGTCGTTTCCTTTCGGTGCCCCCGGCGCCGTGCGTTTATCAAGATGAACGCGAATTGCTGTAACTGCCGCACAACATGCCTTGGAAAGAAATGTGTCCAATCGTACGCGGCGTCAGATTGCGGAGCGCGCAAAATGCCGCTGCTCCACAGCCATCGAGACGCTGCGGCCCGGCAGTGGCGCCTCGCGGGGCCCTCTTTGGACACGAGCCGTTCATGATCGCGTGCGATGCGACTGCAAAGTCGGGAGGTGCTTGGCTCCTCCTGTTGCAAACGGCAAGACGAGGCCGCGCTTACACGCTTCGTGCATGCTGACGGATCGGACAGATCGGTAATGAAGGTCGTGATTACGGGCGCGCCGGGCAGAGCATGAGTAGAGGAAAGTCTGCTCGACCACGCTCTGACCCGATTTGTCTATCGCATAGACCCGTTGAATGCGTTTACCAAGCCGGACGCTCCCAGCGGTACGGCTGCAAGCGCTCATTGCTCGGTCGACGGCGCGAGTTCAGCACGCAAGTTGCGTATCGCCTCGTTTGCCAGATTCAGAGTATTCCGTTCGCCTTTTCTTATCGAACACTCAAGGTAAGTGCGCAATCGTCTATGAAGGACGGCTTTGAGATTATGTGCCAGCAAGGGATCCTTCTCGACGAAGCCCCAAGCCTTGTCAAATGCGACGCTCACGAGAGCATCTGGCACCTGCACTTGGTCAGAAGAAAACTGATCCATCTAGAACACTCCTCGACATCCTGACACAAGGGAGTACCCTCCCAAAAGCTAACCGAGATTTCGTGACGTGTAGCAAGCAAGACATCAGCGTGCAGACCCCCGATCGAGCTGCTCTCGGTGCTTTAGGGAAGTTTACAGATCGTTGTTGAAAGTCGGATGACCGAATGTCGTATTGCCAGGCGCAGTCGATAATTCTGAAAGCAGTGAAACGAGCAGGGATTCTAGCCCTCTTCTTTACCGTAGTGGGCAGTTGATTGGCATCGACAATAAATTGTGGATATTCTTCCTGCGATCGGAAGATCCGCGCCAGGCCAGTCACGACTAACCGGACGTGAGCGGCCCAACCGCAATATTGGGATCTCGGAAAGCTATGTGAGGTTCTCTGATACGGACAGGTGGTGCGCGCCGCGTCTCAGCGCCACCAGTGCGCGGCGGACAACATCAGGGTGCCTCTGACCTGCCACTGTATTTTCATCCAGCGGCAGTTAGAGTCTCGGGGTTTTGTACGCCAAGTGGCGCGGATGGAGCAACGGACGATCGGCGGAGCTGGTCGGGGTTGCGCAGCCGATCGTCCGTTGC
>Ga0214542_1002628_pt1 | contig 37061 bp, 18 predicted proteins | sample CNSS1metaG_FD_160096 | JGI IMG/M metagenome (GOLD analysis project Ga0214542, IMG submission 160096) | Root nodule microbial communities from cowpea collected in UCLA plant growth center, Los Angeles, California, USA - CNSS1 | ecosystem: Host-associated > Plants > Roots > Nodule | place: USA...
AATTTATATAGAAATATAAATATATATATATATATATATATATATATATATATATATATATATATATATATATATATATATATATATATATATATATATAACATTCACACTATCTTTAGCAGTCAAATCTTTAGTCCAATACAATTTAGATTTTTTCTTCCCTTTGGCCATAACCAAGATATCGTTAGTGAGATTCAAATTACTAAAACTAAAGTTACTATCATAACCACTATCATCAAGAAAATGCACAAAGATCATATTAAAATGAACATTTGAATGCTAATATTTTTAACATGAGATAACTCTCTCGTTGTGAGAGGCAAAAATCTACGGGCACAAACTAGTAAATCAAGCTCCATTAAGATCAAATATTAATACAAGAGAGTCAAATGAAAAATAGAAATAAGTGCTTATAACTAGTCAATACATCAAAGCAATAATGTTCTCAAATATGAAGAACAAAGAAAGAGAAACCTAAATTAAAGCAACAATGAAAGACTGATTTCTATAATTATAGACATTAAATTGACGACCCCAATGATCAAAATGAAGAACCCTATGTTGTGAACCTTATGTTAAAGTTTCAATTCGATCCAGTAGTGAATGAAAAAGAAATCACAATTTAATTTAGACATCTGGATGAATATGTCAATAAATTCTCTCTCCCCCCTCTCTCTCTCTTCTCTCTCTCTCTCCTCTCTCTTCTCTCTTCCAAAGGCTACTACTTACTCAATCTCCCTTAACATAAAGGACCTCTCTCCACTTAGACTAAATAATAAATAATAAGACAAAATGAACTTGAGTAAGTTAAACTTTTTAAACTTTTTAAACACATAGTTAATAGTCCAACCCAATAAATAGATATCAGGTTACTTTGGATGTATCTCATACATATATATTATAAATTAAATTATGTGTTAACGAACAATGCTTTGAAAAATTTTATTATTTATTAATCATATAACTTCTCCCACGTTGAATTTATAATTTCACATATTTATTTACGAATATTTTGTATTCCATTCAAATAGTTAGTACTATGAAACAAAAACTTTGAATTGTGAATTGTGAATTGTGAATTGTGATTCAATTCTATATTGAAGTTTTTATTTTTCTTTTTTCGAAAAACTGAATTCTGTGAAATCATTGTCATTTACATTTAGTTTTAAATTTTCTATGCATTAATTATATCAGTCCTAAATAATGTGTTGATTGAGTTATAATTTTAAATGGTTTCTTAATTTTAAAGATTCATCTCTTCAATTTATTTAGTAAATAAAAATACTCACTAATGATAATTAAAGTATATACTATTTTAATTTATTTTTTATATATAATTTTCATTTAAGTTTAAAAAATATATGTATATTATACACTAGATAATTATTAGTTTTTTAAAACTTTATGAAGCTTTCACAGAAAGTTACTTGTACATTCAACATTAAAAATATAATGTGTATTTTAAAAAACCAAAAGACAAAACTTTGCATCTAAGATGAAGTTGCACTGGCATTTAAATAATATTATGGTCTTAATGTCCACTTTTTTTGAAAATGATCATAACACATGTTTGTTGATTATAAAATATTTCGTATTCTTTTTATTTTCCTTTCTTTATATTTTAATTTTAAATGATAGGATATTAGTATATTTTAAAAATTCATTTTTTACACTAAAAGGAGGCATTTTGACCGACTGTATGTACTTGAACATTTTTAAAATAATAAGTTAGTTATTTGCGTAAGGCTATAATGATGATATGAGGTTTGAATAGTGAAATAATTGTTTTTTAATAAAATTAGTGATCAGAATATTTCTCCTGTAGTCCAAAGTTTAACGGTTCAATGAATCTGACTTGAGAATTCTTGTTGTGGTGTATTAAGAATTGAAAAAAAAAATCATTATCATTTATAGGAAAAATGAGTAATGAATATTAAATATATATTTTTAATATATGCTGGATTTATAGTTTCTTCACATATTTTATTTTATGTTAACAATTGGTGAATTTTATTTGAGTTTTTAAAAAGAAAAAATCAAATGATCAAATATTAGTGAAAATGTTAATTATTAATAAATTTGATTTAAAAATATATATATTTTTAAATTAAATAATCAAAATAAAGTTATTAATAAAATAATTAATCATTAGTGATGTTAAGACTTTAGAAAAATCTTTTAAGTGAGATTGCGTTTTTATAGATATATTCAACTATTTTATTATTTAAAAGGTTTAGTATAAATAGAAACTGATTAAATATATATATATATATATATATATATATATATATATATATATATATTATATGAAAGTCATTATTTTTAAAAGAAATAATTCATCTTTTTTTTTTCTTCTCACTAGTACAATAAGGGCTTTTGGCCTCGGTTGTTTTTTATATTCTGCCCCGGTTCCAGAACCGAAGCATATTGGGGCGAGGTCAAAAGGGATGACTTTTGGTCTTGAGTGTGGACCGAACTCGTAAAGCGTTTTTCTGCCGCGGGTCACGCTTGAACCGAGGCCTGTTCTACGCAGTGCTGCAGTGCGTTCTTGGAGACCCTGAAATCGTTCTTCTGAAATGGGATTGCAGCAGATTCATGGCACCCAACTTATCCTAGTCCAACAAAACCCTTAACGGTGCAACAACGCGTTCTTGCAGCAGATTCATGGCGCCAACGCTTCCAACTACCATCAATGTAATGTCTGCGCAGTCCGCAAACGCGAATAGCTTGCGAAACGGCACCGTCTCTGCTTTTCTCTTCTGTTTGCTCTGTTCTTCGCTTTCCGCAGAGCTTCTTTTTCCATCCATGTCAAGATCAGAGCTCCAATAACTCAAAACTAAAGCAACACAAGCTTCAACGACGAAGTCACCTATATAGAAGCCACGCTCCCTCCAACCTTGTGCTTCCGAAAACCATTAACGCAACCACCAGAACAGATCCTGTGTATGCTATGTTTCAGTGGAGGTGCAACGTGGAAGAGTTAGAGTTACAGGGAGAGAGAAGAGAGAAATGAAGTTTCAGAGAGAAATTGAGAGTGGCGGGGAAGAAGAATGGTTCGCGAAATTTGAACCCTAAATAAACCCTATGGCTTCGGTTGTTAGGGGAACCGAAGCCATAGACCCCCTTTTGGCACCGGGTCTCCTTGGACCGAGGCCAAACAGCTAACGTCCAGCCACTTTTTGGCTTCGGGTCTTACTGGACTGAGGCCTATACCACTATTTGGCACCGGTTTTGGGCGAATCGGGGCCTATACCCCTTTTTGGCTTCGGGTATTTGGAGAACCGAGGCCTAAAACTTGGCTCTAATTACAAAAATGCCACCGCGCCATTATATGCTTCGGTTCCTGGCCAATCGAGGCATATAAGGCGAGGTAAAATGAGAATTCTACACTAGTGTCTATAAGAGTTCTAACTCTCTACTCATCTGTTTTAAGATCAGAACGTATTGTAGGGCTCCTAGCGACGAGACTTACCTTTTTATCCGATCATATTTTTTAATAGAGTAAGTTACTTTTTTAATTTTCTAGAGTTGTTTAGCATTTGACTTGCATGTGTAAGGTTTGGGGTTGCACGTCTAGTTTAAGAGCTCTTAATGAATATATGTTCAATTAGGGTTATTAAGATATCATCAGACCTTTGATCTGAGCTTTTCTTATGCAGATATTGCCTTTCTCTGAGTTAAGGATGCTTAGAACTAAAGAAATTGTTTGTGTTTTTAGACAGGTAAGGGATGTTAAATTTAAATTTGAAGGATGAATTAAATTTACTAGCTTGAAGAATTGTATGTTGTAGTTGGTTGTCATTGTGTTATTCGAGTTACGTGTGTGAAAATGCATGATTTATTTTGGTGTGTTGGTTTCAATGATCGGTAAATTGACTCAATTGGTTTCGAATGGTGTATCTGATAAGTTAAAATTGACTGTGATTTGTGAAGAGGAAAGAAAAAACACTATTTGAGATGAATAAGAGTTGATTTACCATTCATTTGAACCATGTTAAAAATCTTGATGCATGAAAATTGTGATTGAGGATGACTTTGCTTTTAAAAATTTGTATCTCTTGGTTAAATTGACATCAAAGGGTGCATTTAATAAAAACACACTTTGAAACAAAGAGAATATATTTTTAAATCTATCATGACTGCAAAATTATGCAGACTTGCAGGATGAGAGTTTTTTTCGTTGCGCGAGTGCATAATTTGCCAAGTTAAAGAGGTAGAGGGGATCCATTCGTTGGGCGAGTGACTTCCTCGCTAAGCGAAAAATCAATTTGTGAAAGTCCGGGATACAAGAGAGTTTCACTCGATGATTAAGATATGACTGGTTGGGTGAATTTATGCGAATTACTCCTAGTGGTCCTATTCATTGAGTTGGTTAAACCCTCGCTAAGTGAATATTTGAAGTATTTACTTTCATTATTTGCTCATTACGTGAGTCATAGTGTTAACCAACAAGGAAGGGAATTAGTTATGTTATTTATTGTACTATACCTAGGCAAATTCAGACAACCATTCAGTCTAAACTACCTATGTATAGTCCTATTATAAAAATAGTAGACGGATAGTCAGCCAAACAAGATTACCTACGTGACGGCCCAGGCTGCATACTATAAAGGGTACAATATAAGGAAGAGCTACTAACTCCAAACTTAGGGAAATACAGGCGAGACCCCTCACAGAGACTCAGAACTTGGGCTTAGCCTAGGCCCATCGAATCTGAATATTGGCCCAAAGTGGCTAAAGAGGGGCCCATCCCACCAGAAGGGACAGACATAATTAATGACTCTATAAATACACATGGACCCCAACAATTAAAGGTATGCTTTCATTAATTCGCTAATTTAAGATTTGACTTTTGAGAGCTTTGCTGACTTGATCGTCAGAGCCCTTTCCGCAGGTAATCCCTCAAGGGACCAAACCGTCAACATTAGGAGAAGACGCATACAAGTTGAGAAAAAACCAACTCGAGAGGTCAATGATTAGGGTAAGATGTGACTTATGCTCCGTAACATTTTGTTATTGTTTTCGTAGTAACATTTACTATTATGAGATATGAAATGCTTTAGAGATTCATGTATTTATATAGATATGTAATATATGTGTGATGAGAAATTATAATGGTATATTATGATGTGATGGTGGTCAAAAGGCTTTCAATAATGAAATCAATTTACTCGTGTGTTAATATATGTATTGTGTAGGAGTTAAAAGAAAAGAGTATTTAGACTCTATTAAATATCTCAACTAGTATAGAATAAAATATCTAGTTAATGAGAATCAATAATATATATATATATATATATATATATATATATATATATATATATATATATATATATATATATGTGAATTTTGCATATAACCTTTACTTGTTTATGTTTAATATTAAATCATGAATTGCTTTAAATTAGTAAACGATCTTTATTATTTTGGGTGTTACAAGTGAATTTTACTTGAAATTTTTTTAAATAAAATTATCAAAATAAAATTATTAGTAAAAAAATATTAATTATTTCAAAAATATTTCTATTTTTTATTTAAATGAAATTGAAACATACTTTTTAAAAAATTTAATGTCTGGAAACTTATATTTTGGTGTAACTCTTTAAATTTACATTTCAAAAGACTAAATTTATTTGCATTGATATTTGAATGTGCACCGTCACTGATTCGGATTTTCAAAAAATAATGAGTCAAGAATAATAAAGTAAATTTTCTTAGACAAAATGGATAACCAGTCGACACTACCATTTATCTTACCTAACTCGTTATCATTTCTAATTCTATGTTTTATTTATTAAATACTAAGAAAAAGAATATTTAAAGTAATAATTTATTAAAAACGCAAGTCACTGAGTCTGCGGATCCATATGAAAAATAATGAGGAAAATAAAAATAAGAGCAGTACCTTTTTTACATATGGATATAATGAACCAACAAAAAGCAAATATATTGTTTATGCATGATTCAAAGCAGTTACATCTTTTAGCATTACAAATAGTGGATTTTTGTTTTGTGTTATTCTGAAACTTAGGATTCTGATGATATTAAAAATAAAAAAAAATAGAGAAGAGAGAAAGTAAGAATGATGGAAGTGTTGGGTACAAGTGTGAGTCATGGTTCCTTAACCAAGAAATAAAAAGAGTAATGAATAAAAAATGAAGTTACATATGATAGCAATGATGATGAGTTGAAAGTGGGAGTGTGTGTGGGACAAACTCTTACTTTTCTTCACCCTTCTAAGTTGTTCTACCTACCTATCTTCTCTTATTTTTACAATTATCTTCTTCCATTATGCCATATATATATCACACGTACACACACGCACGGGATACAATACAACCCTAACTCACACCTACTCATGCTCAAACTCTTTCATCATTCAACTTCAGACAACACTTTCCTTTTCTTTATCTTTTTTCTCTTTTTCTTATAATACTCACACCTTTTTTCCTTTTAATGTATAGTTTCTTTAGTACTTGTTCTTCTGCTTATTTAATCTTCATCTGAGGTTAAACTTTTCTCAACTATAGAAATGTTCTGGTTTAGAGTTGGGATAGAATGAATTTAGAGGTAGGTTATGGAGTTTAGGTCAAGATATGTGGCCTTAACCTCTTTCTACGCTGCTTATTTATAGGAGATTCTCCGAGTTTTCTAAGGAAAAATCCTAAATATGAGAAAATAGCTACGAAAACCACGGAAACAATAAATAAATCAACTAATCATTACGAGTCAGTTAATGTGTATATCAAGATAATTGAACATTTTTTCTTTCTAAGATCTTAGTTATGCCTGTTTTCAAAATTAACCACTCATCGACTAAGCAATGGATCATCTCCCAGAAGAAGAGTAATTATAACACTACATTTAATGATGTGAACTGATAAATAAAACATTAATATTCTGATAACATAAAACAAATAGTCATATATGTGGACAACAAGAAAACTCTTTTAGAGTTTTTCAAACAAAAGATTCATGCTTAAATTTCATCACAGAAGCATTATCTATACTGTAACGTCAGTGCTGACTAGTTGAAGGAGCATCCCTACCTATATTATCCTTTGGTCACATAATTTAAGTGATCATTGCAAAGAAATCAAGAAAAAACCCAACAGCATAGGAAACAAAAGGATAAGTTATCATAAAAGAAAATGTATACTTGTAAACATAAATCACTTTGCCATAACATTGTAACCAATACACAAATAATTAAACACAAACAACAATTGACACTAAACTCAATTATCCGGATACATGCCATAGATATAAGTATCACTGAAGGTATGCACCTGTGATGGTTTCTAGTCTCCGCAGAGTACTAAGACACAAAGGATCATTACCCAACCACACAAGGTTAATCCTAGCCTATGACCAAAGAACAAGTCCAAAGGATAGGACCTTCTGCCACTCTCATCACATAACTTATTCTACTCTATGCGATTTTGAATGATTATTAAAGTCAAGATACCTTCTTTTAGATTCCTCTATATCCAAGCATACACTAACAATAACAGTACCAAGAATTTCCCTTAAAATCCGTCAAACTTCATCACATATGCTCACCACAACATATTATATTCAATTCATCATAATGATAACTATAAACATATTTCACATCAACCACAAAACACCCTAAAATAGTCAAATAAAAGAAATAGGCAAAACAAGGCAATCAACCTTATGCATAAAGTACGTCCAAACGGTGAAAATCATTTCACTAACTAGACTTCAAAACAAAAATCCCTTCAGTGGAGATTCATGTGTCTAGGATCATCTGTCAAAATTTCTGCTCGATCCAATGGTTAACGAAGCGAGAATCTTCATTTTACCAAAGGAACGCAGATCAGAAAAACAGGGTGGTGCTTGACACTGGAAAAGTGGCGCCTGGCGCCCAACCCCTGTAATTTATGGCCTTCTACTTCCTGGCGGTCCAAAATTGGTGCCCAGCGGTACCAAGTCAGTGACCTGCGCCTAGTGGCAATGTAATGGCGCTTGACACTATATCAGAAACAACAATTTGCCTTTTTTTTGGTTTTTAGGGTGATCTGGACATGTTTTCATAGTTCAAATTGGTACTCTTAATTTAAGATTGATCGTTAAATTTCTTTTATATCATGACAATTTCTACCAATGTGACCTATGACTCAAATTCCAAGTTCTCCTAATTACCACAAGTCAAACAAGTAACTGACTCAAATAATCAAACACAATTTCACCTATCATCATCATACATACAAACAATTCAACCTTAGCAATACAATTTTCTCATTAAAAACCAAAAGCAATCACAACCTGCCATATCAAAGTCACTCACACTAAAACCACTACCTACCACCTGGTTAAAAGCTTGTTTGGCTCTAAGAATTCCATAACATTTCCTAAGCCACATGGTACTCTATCTACACATAAAAACACCATAGAATGATCGGATCATATTCTCATGATCTTTGATCAACAGAGAACCGTACAAAAGATAACAAAGTCACATGCGACCTTAAAGAGACACATAAAAAGATTATCAAAATTACACAAATGATATTTTAAGTAATGAGATCCATTTATGAAAATTCTATTTATAATCAGGCGTTATATTATTAAAATAATAGGATCTCATTATTTTAAAACACTATCACTCTTAAAATACTATTTTGTAGGTTCTCATAGTAATCCACAATTGAATTGATGATGATTTTTCTCTTACCTAGTGTCTATAATTGACCAAAAGTTAAGGATGAGAGTTGGATAGGACGAGACGAGTTTCATTATCTCAATTTCATTCTTGAAATAAAAATTTATATACACATTTTCATCTCATATCCAACGGATATATAACTTTTGTTCCATCCTCATTTACATTCGAACCCACTTTTTTACTGTTTTAATATCAATTAATCACTTTTTCTAAAAAAATCACAAAAAAATGGTATTATCAAATATTCAATGTCAAAATTTAGAAATAAATGATAATTGTATAAATTTTAAATTAGAGTGTCAAACAAAGGTGAAAGAATTATATAAAATATTTAGCAATTACCCATAAATAAAATTTTAAAAGAACCAAAGCATCCATTCATTTTGAAAACTTTAATGAAATAAAGTTGATAAATTAAAAGATATATTTTAAAAAATAAAAATAAATAAATATTCATGTTTAAAATTATTTAAAATATCTCTTTAATTTCTCTTTTTCTAAATTATAATGAAATCTCCTTTTTAGTACATTAATAAATATCATAAGACAGTACTTAAATGAAATTACACATAGAAAAAATATTAAACTAATAATAATTTGAAGGTTAAAATATATTTTTGGTCCCAATTTTCGTCAAGTTTGTCAAATAAGTCCTAATTTTGGATTTGTGTTCAAATAGGTCCCAATTTTCGTCAATTTTATTCAATTGGGTCCTTTTTTGCTAACACTCATTAACGGTCATGAACAGTGACTGTCACGTGTCACTTCGTGGTTTTTTTATTTTTTTTGATTTTTTTTTTAAATTTTTTTAAAATGTCCACGTATCAACCCAATAACGTGTCCCGTGTCAAAGTCAATGTTTTATATTCAATTTGGTTTTTATATTTGTTATTTTTGTTCAATTTAGTCTTAATTTTTGTTAACATGAACCAATTTGGTCCCTCTCCAAATTGAAACCAAATTTAATTTTTATATTAAAATTCACATTTTTTATTGAATATTTTTATATAATATATTAAAATTCACATCATTATAACTTTGGTATAAAAATTAAATTTGGTCACATATTCGATAGGGACAAAATTGGTCAATTTTAAATAAAATTGGACTAAATTGAACAAAAATAACAAATATAGGGACCAAATTGAATATAGAACATTGACTTTGACATGTGACACGATATTGGGTTGACACATGGACATTTAAAAAATTTAAAAAATATTTAAAAAAATAAAAAAATATTCAAAAAAAATCACAAAGTGACACGTGGCGGTCACTATTCATGGCCATTAATGATTTAAACGGTGTTAGCAAAAAAGGTCTTAATTGAAAAAAAATGACGAAAATTGGTACCTATTTGATCACAAAACCATAATTAGGACTTATTTGACAAAACTTGACAAAAATTGGGACATAAATCTTACATCTTTTCAACTTCACGACAATGACATCAAGTTATTATATTATAGTAAATGAAAAGTCTTTATATAATTGAAGTGGTTCATAAGTTAGAAAATGAAAATAATTGTATAAAAAATCATTAAATATTGAATAAAGTGAAAAATTGTATGGTATTAATCTCTATTGTGTATAAAATACACATAGGGTATTGTATTTATAATAAAGGAAATATGGGCTAAGCTCAAAATATAAATAAACAATAATAACAAAGTAATTGAAGATAAAAGATAAAGATAAGATACATATCTAAGATATCTAATGATCTAATATATTTAACACTCCCTCTTAAGTTTGTGCATCAAATCATATGTATCAAGCTTGTTACAAATATAACCAATTATCGGTCCTCATAAAGATTTAGTGAAAATATCTTGTAACTGATCACTTGAGTTAATGAACTCAATATTGATGTCTCTAGTGCAATCTTCTCTCAAATGAAATGATAATCAATCTTAATGTGTTTGGTCCTTTCATGAAAGACAGGATAAAAACTAATATGAAGAAAAACCTGATTGTCGCATATAAGTGTGATTTGAGTGACATCTCCAAATTGTAACTCTCTAAGCAATTGCTTAAGCCAAACAAGTCCACAAGTGATTGACGTCATGGCTTTATACTCTACTTCTACACTAGATCTTGTCATAACACTTTGTTTCTTATTTTTCTAAGAGATCAAGTTACCACCAATGGAGACACAAAATACCGATGTGGACCTTCTATCGTAAGGAGATCTTGTCCAATCAGCATCTGAGTAACAAACAACTCTTGTATAGTTATTGGAATCATATAACAACCTTTTTCCAAGAGGTTCTTTAATGTACTTCAATATACAAATGACAACATGTCAATGATCTTCACATGGGGAATTAAGAACTTGGCTTACCACACTGACTGCAAAGGAAATATTAGGATGAGTAATTGTAAGATAGTTCAATTTCTTAACTAGTCTTTTATACTGATTGGGATCTTATAGGCTCCCTGATTTGATAGAAGTTTAGAATTAAGATCCATAGGTGTCAATAGATTTTGACTTCATCAACATAAATTCCTCCTAAATATCCAATGCATAGTTCCTTTGAGATATAACAATGCCATCATTGGATTGTTCTATGTCAATACCCAAGAAATATATAACTTTGCCAAGATCTTTGGTCTGAAAATGACCTAACTCAACCTCACAAAATCGGCTTGTAAGGTGAGGTTTACTTCAACTTATATACTCCAAACTGGCTTTATCACTAGTCAATGTGAGACTTCCAACACACCCCCTCACATTGAGGTATATACATCTCGTGCATGGGACTAGACATTAATGGAAGGTCTATAGCGGCACGATAGCGAATGGAACAATATGTCCAACAAACAATAATTTTCTCGATTGTAGTGACACAATAGGCCGAACAAATGACAAATTTTGCTAGGATAGGTTTGGAACCTAGTTTTGATACCATATTGAATATAGTAAAAAAATGCATGGTATTAATCTCCCTTGTGTAGAAAATACACATAGGGCATTATATTTATAATAAAGGAAATATGGGTGAAACCCAAAATACAAATAAAGAATAATAACAAAGTAACTGTAGATCAAAGATAAAGATAAGATACATATCTAAGATATCTAATAATCTAATATATTTAACAAGAATAATATTCCACATGATAAAAAAACAATAAACAAAAATATTAAAAAGAAGTAAAAGTAATCAAATATGTGTCATAGAAAAGAATTGGTACGAAAGAAAAAGTGTATAATTAGATGTATGACAAGATATAGACTACCTAGGAGAAATGAGAAAACTTTTCAGATATTGAATTAGTTGAATTGTTAAAAGATAATGAAAATTGTTTGAACGAAATAAAAAGTTCTGCAAACAAAACAAACATTAAGAATCAAAGAGAATAAAAAAACGTTTTTTTTTGTTTAAATTGTCCACTAAGTGAAGGGTTTACATGATTAACATTTGCAATCAAGGAGTCAAACATCCTCATGTGAAAAAAATTAACAATTAATAAAAATACTAAAAAGAAGTAAAAATAATCAAATATGACACTTAAAAACTATTTAATTCACTAAAATAGATAATACATCGTTTAAACATAACTAAACAAAGCAAAAATGTGTAATCAAGATTGTGACAAGAGAAAAAGTATCGTGGAGATGTGACTGAATTTTGTGAATATAGAACAAACCAAACAATTAGAAGAAAGGAGAAAAAAGTGTGTAACAAAAAGAAAAAAGGTTATGAATATATATATATATATATATATATATATATATATATATATATATATATATATATATATATATATATATATATATATTAGTAATTTAAATGGGACAAATATGGGGATAGGGACGGAAAGGATATGTTCATACTCATCCTGTCCTCATACCCAATTAATAAAATCATATATTACTTTTACATATACCTAGTCAATGCGAGTTTCTCGTCAAAATTGGGATAAGTTTGGAGAATACCCACAGAACAAGTCTATTTGTCATCCCTACCAAAGGCTTTATGGTCGAGTTGTAGCTGGATATAGCTTTTTGGTTAGGCCGTAATCGATTGTATTTATCTTTTCAATAATTCATTATTCATTCATTTACATAATTTATCTTGACATGTTTGCCCATATCAACAATCATGTAAAGGGAAACACTCAAGTTGTAGGTGTTCATCTAGGTGATGACAGTATACAACACCCTAGCCTTGAGCTAATGAAGCCGTAAAGGGTACTAGTGTGGTTTCTTTGTGTGGAGACATACAAAGTTTTCTTAATAAAGCAACAACCATAGCTTGCTTGATAACTAATTGAACTCGTGAAATTTCTTATAATGAAGCCAAAATATTAAAGTAAAAGCCTAAATGTAACAAAGTTGAATGTCTTCGGGCACATGCAAAGGAGTGGGCAAAAGAAAAAAACACTATTACCCTTCGACTTCAACAACAAGAACAATGAACTTCAAGGGGAAAATGTTGAACTTGACATATTGAACATAAGTTAGCTTGAGAAGGAGAAAGACTAGAAGAAAAACAAAGAAGCTTTAAAGGATGAAATCACCAACTCTTTAGGACAAGCTTCGACAGAGCAGTGGAGCAAGCTAGAGCTTTACGCCCTAGTTGTGACTTCTCTAATATGGATTTGTGTAAAATAGTTGTTGATGGAAAATTAGTAAAGAAGTAGGATTTTGTACTTGGTGAATTTCTAACTCTCTTTTTTGTGTTGTAAACTCTATTGCCTTTACTCATTTCCTATGTGGAACACTCTAGTATTTATCTTATCTCATTTGATAAAAAAAATGATCCAAACTTATTCATATGGCTAAGATTTGAGTTTTGTTGTTACTTATTCAATCATTTAATGATTAAAAATCCATTGTCAATCTTATGAGAATTATTACTTTAGATATCGTGGACCTTAGTAACATCCAAGGCCAAACTTTAGTTGTGTTGAGGCCATTTTGATGTCAATTGTAGTAACATAAGGGTTAGACTTCAATCAAGCTAAAGTCCATTTTGTCAATGACCCTAATAATGTTTAGGATCAAACTTTAACCAAGTTCAAGTTGTCTTATCGTTGACCGTAATAACATCTAAAGTTGGACTTCAGTCGAACTAAAGTTGTTTTACTTTGTTTTGGTCACATTTTCAATTACATTGATAACATTTAATCTATTCTTTCTTGAATTATAATTGAGCTTCAACTAAAAGCATTGATTAAAATCAAATTTTAAGTCTTGATAAATGTCAAACATTCTAGATAGATAACCCATATTAAACTGTCTAGATGGATGACTCTAATCAGACGATCTAGTTTTTTGAATTACACTAGATGATCTAATGGACTGTTCATGAGCTATGAATTTCGATGATAAGTAACTTATATGTTTAATACATAAATGCTTTATAAACATTCTAACATGTGTTTTGTGCAACCGAAAGATAATTAGTCATATAGCTTCTATAGTTGATACAAGTGATAAACATTCTAATAGACCTATGTACTATACTAGCACTTTGATTTGAAGATATTCTAGTAACTTTGGAAAGGTAAGATTTTGAGCTTAATGAAGAAGTAAATTGTTTTGAAAAATGAAAAGATAAAATGATTCATAACAATTCTAGTGGACTAAATTGTCTTATGTGCGAACAATTGGATCATGAACCACAAAATTGTCTATTGTATGGACCACTAGATTATCTTATACATAGACCCGTAGTTGTCTAATGTATGTACCACTAGATCATCTTATGTGTGGATCATTGTCTCATGTAATGCTCTAAAGGCCCATTTGGTCACTTACCATGTTAAACCTTATGCAACAAAATTTGTTACTTTGGATCGTCTGCCACACCGGATAACACCTTGGAAAAATAGGCACTACTACTATATTAGGTCATTACATGATTGAATATAGGACAAACCTGACCATAGTAATGAGATTCAAAGATACATAAATACAAAATCATAGTAAAAGTCATGGTCTTTCACAATTAAATTTCTCCAAGAACTTCTATAAACATCACCATATTTATACAACTATTGATGCTTTTGACTGTGCTCACAATGTACTATCTAATGACATAATAGATTATATAGTTGTTGATCCTGCTAATATTATAAATGATATTTCTCATGTTGCTACTGATTGTGTTTGTGGTTTTATTAGAGTCTAATAGCCCATTGTCATCTACCTTCTTCATAAAGTCTATCATCCCTAAAGCGTCTACTACTTCTATATTGTCCACCCAATCTAAATTGTCTACTCCACCTATACAGTCTACCCCTCCACAAGCATTTAACCTTCTTATATTTACCTGTCCACTATCATTTGCTAAGCAGCCATCAATGGAGCGCCATCTGAAATATGCTAATTTGGAAGATGAACAGAAGTTTTTAGTCATCTCATCTTTGTTGACATTTCTGAATATCAAGAACAACTATTACTAGAAGTGGCAGAAGACCATAATAAAACAATTGGTTAAACCTTGTCAAACATCCTAGTCCAATTTTGTATATGTATCAAATTTTGTTGGACGAACAAGAGACAGCCTCAACAAAGACTTGATCATTAGCTCTTTGATGTTGTTATGAGAAAACAGACTCTACTAGAGGTTCTCAATGAATTGAAATTGAAATAGATACAAATAAAAAGAGACATACATTTGATGCTCAAATGTTGAATAGAAGTCAGAATCATTGGCATTGGTTAGATATGACAAAAACAAACAACCCCGGAATGATCCAATTTTAGTTCCCTCGCCCTAATTATGAACAAGAAACTTCATTTGCAGCAATTAAATACTTAACAGTACGACACATCTAATAATGCAAACATAGAACAACCACACAGTAGTGGATTATATGAACATGTGTAAAAGTATTCAATTCCAATTACTCGAGTTGGGAAATGTTCAAAGAAAGCGCTCCCACCATTATGTATATCATAAAATGATCAATACATTGTGTTATCTCGATTTTACAAGGCACAACCACCTCCCCTTCCAGAAAACATCTATATCTAGCAACAAATGAGAAACCCATGTTACAATTTGCACAAAACCAACCCAACTTGATTGATTAAATACATCCTCGTATATCCAAATGGGCATGCATTCTTATAACAAGCCTGTGCTTCCAAATGGATTGTTCTGTGGGTGAGAAACAGCATTGGGGGGGAATGCTCCAAATCCTGCATCCCCAAATGGGTTTGCTGGGTTCATCAACATATGCTGCTGCTGCTGTTGTGGCTGTGTCTGAGGTTGAAATGGTTGGTAAGGTCCAAAAGGATTTGCTTGATGTTGTTGCATTGCTGCCATTTGAACAGCAGGCGGGGGAGGGACGCTGCTTGATAAAGCAAATGGATCCTGAACTTCAAATGGATTTGGGGCTGGTGCTCCGTATATTGGTTGTTGAGAAGATCTGTATGCCGCTTCATCGTATAAGCTATTAAGAGTGAGAGAGTCCAATCCACCAGCCTGACATTCAATCATCAAAGTATGACAACACAGCTCAATTATACATCTCATCATTCACTATGGACCATCTACACTGATGTTCCCTACCCTATTGGTGTCAGAAAAAAGCCTATGTTCACAGATCAAACGTCTCAAGATACAAGATTGATACCCTTAGTTCCTTCTTGTAACGCATACGTTCAAACACTGAATTAACACCAAATCTTATGCATCACCAATTTATGTAATATATATTTATGATTGTGTCATCAAATAATTTATTGAACAATGTAATTTTCATTGGTTAATCGGTTGAATATTCATGCTAAATATTACAAGTGTTATGGTTAGAAATCACATAATACATTGATATTGGGAGCCAATAAATAGAGTGGAAACTAAATTTTTTATTGATATGAAAGTTCCTTTGTGATCTAAATTTTACTTGATGTCTGCTTATAATCCAACTCCGAATTTTTTACGTAGCTTTCAATTGAGAAACTTTTCACAAAGATATCAATGAATATTTATATTAACAATCTAGAAAGGTCACGTGAAGACCTACCAATTGTCTCTCATTGGCTGCAGAAATATCGGTACTTGGAGTGCTGACCAGGGCAAGCTCCCATCCAGTAGGATCAAAATCTTTTGTTTGAGCAGCAGTTGAGTTAAAAGCTGATGGGGTGCCTATGAGCACAAAACAGTCACATTTCATAGGATGAAGAAAACAATCCACTAAATGTTGCTAAGCAGCAGAGCCTTTGAGAAGAAGATACAAACAAAACTCACCAGTTTCAGTGGGGACTATGGCTAGGGCAAGAGCATTTCTTTCCTCTATGAGGGATGCATCAGGTGCAGTGTCATTCAGTCCCTGCAACAAGGACACAATAAGGAAAATAAATCGTAAAAAGCCATATACCTTTAGGATCCAAAAGCCTACCAGCAGGTCTCCAGTTTCAAAATTGTTATGAGAAGGTGGTGGAGGAGGAGGTGCAGGTTCAGAATCAGAGACAACATTATTGTCAACCGGAACTGGTGGGGGCTCCTGTTCTTCAACAGATGGTTTGGTATCTTCAATTGCAAGAACTTCTGGTCTGTAAGTCAATTGTAGCTGTTGATACAACAGAATTAATTAGTGGCTAGAACTAGAATGTAAAAGAAACATGGAAAAATATACATTGTTGTCCAACAAAAATTCAGTTTAACACAATCAAAACAAAACCAATTTATAAAGGAAATGTGACACCTACGCTCTGCATAAATTAAATAAACAATACTAACCAATGGTTCACTTGGAACTGTAACCACTCGTGGTGCCTCCTTAATGTACTCTTCCATGGTTGTAAGAAAAGATTGTGGAGGCTAAAGAATCAACAATGCAAACAATCATAAGTCCATATAAAAAATGAACAGGAAAAGCTATATAAATCACAGTATGAGATTTCATACTTCTCTTAAGGCAGGAAACTGAAAATTCCTAGCAAGTTCCAACCCTTTGCAAACATCATAGAAATCAGATAGACTTGCTGCCTGCAACAATTTGGGCGTTTTAATACAAGCACCACATCATGAAAGTAAAATGAAAAAGCAAAGTATTTAAAAAGCAATACAAGAAGCAAAATATCACCTGTTGACCTGCACGTTTGTAAGCTTCAAGGGCTTTGATAGCTTCGTGTCTGGGCATCTCAAAAAACTACAAGGAAATTATTATTTTTCAGTAGATAAGTTATTTAAATTTGATACTCATTGCATAAATAAGGATAAGCAAATTTACCTTATCAACAAGATTGATAATGCCATCATTAATAGCACAATAAATCTTAAAGCTCTCTTTCAGTACCTAGAATGAACAAAAGCAAGATCAATATCAAGTTGGTCATCAGTTAAATCAGCCCCAAATTAACAGCTATTTTTCCTAACGACGAATCATTTAAAATAATCACAAATTGTCACCATGCTGTCGTTCCTTTCCTAAACAGACTTTAATATGGAAACAATTGAATTGAAATCAGTTCCAACTATCAACAACGTAATATTTATGATAGTCTCGGTCCCGATCATACTTCAAATACTAATCCCAACATTCACATTTCAAATGTTAAATCCATATAAACAGAAATCAAAGAAAAAAAAAATCAATAAGCTCAAGATCAATATGCTGAGAAAAAACTAATGTAACATTCTGATACGTTTATATATTTTATCTGTAAATGCTAAATCCCTGGCTCAAAACAAAAAAGAAATTTAGATAGAGACAAAAATGCATATACCAGAGCCAAAGCATATTGTATCACATAATTGCTAACAGCTGCTCCTTCTGGCTGCAAAATCAAGAACATGATCACATTGTTTTATCAGAAAAAAGCACCATTATATAAATCAATAAAACAAATTGATATAAAATGGTCAACTTAAAAAAATAATAAATAGATAGACAGTTTTACCCGGCAACCAACAAGGCGATGCAGCAGCTGCTGCAAAGCAGGCAACTGCTCCAATAGCTCCTCACTATCCAAATCCCTGGTCTTGCTGTGCCCCTGCTTGAAAGAACAGATAAACACGAAGATCTTCAAAAACAAACACAATATAAAAAATATCCAATAAATCCATACTAAACATATTTAGAAGTTTTTAACGTCAATCAGCATGTAAGACAATTTAAATAACAATGTGCACAATTCAAATAACGTAAATAAAAGTATTTTAGTGAATTTCTTCCACCCTAATGAATTAACTTATTTACAAAGAAAACTAAAAGCTATACATACTGTTTCAAAATTTCTAAACAAACTTCAATTATCCATGAAGCACCAACCACAACACCGATAAAGGAACATAAGATTCCACAACTCCACGTGTGTGTGTGTGTGTGTATGCGGGCGTACACGTATTTTGACTATTGAATTAAGATTATATATCACCTTTTAAACGTAAAGTTGTTTACAGTTTTCAGATGATAATAATCCTCACACAGAATATGAAGAGGAAAACAGGAGTCATTTTTTACAATGCATGCTTTACAAAATAATTTCAACATAAAATGTGTTAGATATATTATGGATCCATTTCGTATATGGGTTTGGCATCATCCCTGCATAATGCTTTGTATGATATATTTATAAATGTTTCTCAGTTGTGCATATACACTCAAGGGATTTCTTTCTACATTTGTATGATATATGTATAAATGTTTCTCAGTTGGGCATATACACACAAGGGGATTTCTCTCTACATGATATCAAAGTGATGGTTTCTGCCTCTTGTGAGCTTATTTGGCTCAAAAGTTGCTTAAAGAACTAAGATTTGGGAAATTACATGATGACCATCATTTGTGATAACCAAGTTGCTCTTCATATTGCCCCAAATTCAGTATATCACTAGAGTACCAAACATATCCAGATTGATTGCTAATTCATCTAAGAAAAGATTTTAGCAAGAGATATTACCACTCATTTTGTTAATTCTAATGATTAGCTGGCAAATATCTTCACCAAACCATTGTTGAGCCCACATATGTAACATGCTTGGTGCATATGATTTATGCATGCTTCAACGTGAGGAAGAGTTTAGATATATTTTGTATATGGGCTTGGACCCACCCTATGTAATGCTTTATATGATATATGTATATGTTCCTCATTTGTGCATATACACACAAGGGGGTTTTATCATATGAATGCGTACACATATCCCTTAAAAGAACTACTTAAGTCCTATAATAACTAGTCAAACAAAAAGTTGCTAAGAGAGATCATTTTAAAATAAATCTTATTGTTTGTTTATAATATAATATAAATTGAATTTTTTAATTATTTTATAGTGTCCGAGAGGTGCCTGGCCAAAAATAGGTGTCAGCTTGATATCTTAGCCAATGGCCTAGCTATGTCAGACACAAGAAAAATATTTTTTTTCATTTAGAGACAACTGTGTCAGTGTCTGAGAAGTGTTGGCCACACAACACGCACTTGATTTGCCATGCCAGTGCTTTCTAATGATTAGTCCTTAATATAGGTAACTAGGTAATTAGGTAATTTGCAATGTACAGTGCTCCCTTATGGCACGGAAGTCACAAATTCAAATCCTGGAAATAGCCTTTCTGCTTGCAAGGATAAGGCTTCATATGTCTACCCACCTAAAACCCGCCTAGATCTGCTGCCATGCACTGTCCTTTGACAACAATGATCACCATGACAGGAGAAGGAATCCAATAGAATCATTTTGGTTTGCTGGGATCCAAATCCAAATTTTCTATGGTTTCACAAATAATTGGATTAAATTTCTAAAGATCCCCCCACAGATCTCTAATTCTAATAGGCAAATATTAAAGGACCCAACTAGAAATTTTCATACTATGAAAACCGATTGCCAACTTTTAAATTGCAAGGACTAACTTGAAAATCAAAAGATGCCAGAGGAACCTACAATATAAATTGACCTGCTAAAATATTTCAGTATAATTGAAAGATCAACCGTAATAGAAGCCAAACATAGTTAGGTACACAACACAGCATTTTAGATAAGTAGCGAGTCTTATCAGACTAGGAGGGGTAGCCTACTTTTGGATGAAAGAAAAACGTCGAGAACAATAAGAAGCAAGGGAGAACAAAGACTTAGAATGCACCATTGCAGTTCAATCTTTTTCCATGTCTGGTATAGCAAACGTAACTCTTAAGTTTGGAATGAAAATACACCCTAAACATACAAAGCATATATACATACAAAGGGCCGATTCCCCCCAAGGTAAAAGATACCCTATAATTTTCTATGAACCCAAAATAGATCATGCACATAGATAGTTAGGTACACATTAGCACTATCTTTGTCACCGACACACTGATCACTCCAATGTATCTGTGTCGAAGATGTATCTGACACAAATACATCTACAAATATGCATTTGAACCATTTCAGTAACTAAAAAATGCAGATAAGATATCATGCACAATATGAATATCAGCCAAGGCACAATACGCATATCAGCCAATATGCGTAACAGTTTTACAATAATAATTGATAGTAACGCATAATAACTTTAAAATGCACAATTCACATGACAGTTTTAAAATGCCCAATACTTATAACAACTTTAAAATCAGAATAGATAGTTGTGGTTTTGAGGAATATATTTTCTTTATTTTTTGAAATTGAGAGAATATAATATAGTGGGTAGATAGCCAGAGATACAATAACAACCTTAAAGACATTCTTATATACGTGAAACTTTACTTTCAGTTTTCTATTCAAGCCGTACAGCAAGTGAAAATCATTTGATGCCATGTGCAGCCATGAAAACTACTTGAAGCAAATATCAAATTGTTTATTCTTCTGAAACCTATTTGAAGCAGTGCAAGATGGAAAACTATTTGATGCGGATTGGTGCTTGTATTCAAATTTTTATTCTTGTTACAAGGGAGAGCTTGACACAATCCTAAGGTATTTTTCTTTCCTTTATAGACTAATTCTTTCATGTTCTTTCCTACTACTTTTCTATTATTTATTTTATTTATTTTTAAACAAACAATATTTTATTTACGATGACTAGGTGAGTAAAGAAAACAGCAACAACAATCCAATTTATTCTAGTTCTAACTCAAAAATTCTAAGTTCCTTAAAAATATGTTCAACTTGTTTATACTCCTTTATGGGCTTATATTAGTTTATTAGACAGTCAAATAGAAGGAGGGGAAAACAAGAGACGGCCTTGTAATATTTGACAAAAACCTTTTGAAGTTATCACTCTAGAGTAAAGGCCTATTGATTGAAAATTTATGAGACTGGAATTGGTGTGTGATGACATTCCAATGATGAATATTTGATAGAATTGATTGTTGAATTGGCTAAAAATAGAGTGAAACTCGAACATGTTCCCCTTATCCACTAAAGATAGACACAAAAACTTCATTAAAAAAGAAGGAAGAGTGGCCCTCTAGAAAGGGCATTTGACTTCTAAGATAGAGAAAATCTCAAAGCTCTCGCAGCTAGATGTTCTATTCTCCTAGGTTAGCTTGTAACCTTGCAAGAAACCCCTATTATGTAATCTCTGATGGATGAACAAATTCCCAAGACCTTTAATTAATTTTATGGCCACTAGTGAGGGGGTTTCCATTTTTTCAAAAGTTCTTGATGCTTCTATTTAAATAAAAATAAGCATTACATTTATTTCCTAAGTTCTTTTGGACACCTTTGTTGCGTACACATATATGTAGCAAAGTATATTGAATGAAATAATGTCGTTTATGGTGAATCAAGCTGGAGCTGTCTGGATTACAGAAATGACTAATGATAATTCTTTTATTAGGAACTTTATCACAAACCACTCCACTAGATTGGCTATTTTAACCATTTGAATTTGCTTGTTGCAGATACACATTTTGCATCTCTTATAGTGATGATGAGACGATTTAATTTTTTGATACATTCTTTGCAATTCATGGTTATTAGCAAACAAAAGACTTCTTATAGAGAGGACGATATGGACAAGGCCCAAGCTCTTAAAAACTTAAACAAAATTGCATATAATTTTAGCTTTGAATGAGCCCAGCCTATATATGACATGCCTAAAGTTTGTGATACAAATACCCCCCCGCTTCATTTGGTCTATGAGATGTGGGAAATACGATACAAAAAAGTGAAGACATGTATATAGGAAAGAAGAAAAAGAAGAAAATGATACATCAACATTTTATGAAGTCTATAATGTACTCATAGGACTAAAAGTTGCACCCCTCTCAATTGCATGGCTCACTCCTTGAATCCTAGCCAAATTTATCCTACTAATACTCATCTTTTTAATACTTTATAAGTAAATAATTGGAAAGTTACTAATTTTTATGATATTATTTTTTTCTAAATTTATATTTATTGGTACTGTAGTGAAGAATGGCATCAAGAGACTTCAAATACGATCCCCAACATGAGGAGGAAGAGAATTCTAGGGAGAGGAAAAAGTATCTGAAAATATTTTTCATAACTAATTAGAGGATAGAAAAGAGGTCGCACTTGAATATGCTGACTTCTCATCAAAATCAAAGAATTTAATTCTTTGAACATAGGTGGATATTGTATATCCTAAATCTTGGTGGGTGATGCATGGTTCTTCTACACCTCTCCTTCAAAAGCTAGCATTGAAGCTCATTGTGGAACCTTGCTCATCATCTTGTGGCGAAAAAAATTGGAGTACCTATTCATTCATTCACTCAATAAAAAACAAGTTGACTCCCAAAGGAATAGAAAACTAGGTTTATGTGCATACTAATTTGTGACTTTTGGCTAGAAGAGAAGAATATAACAAGGGGAACACTAAGAAGTGGGACATTAGTGGAGATGTATGGAATGACATTTATGATTTTAGAAACCTTAGAGTAGCAGCATTATCTAGATATGGACAATGATGCTCAAGGAGGGGATGAAATTGATATTATTCCTATTTCTAGGCAATAGACAATTAGTTAGTAGTGATTTACAATTTCTATTTTATATTTAGCAATGTTTAAAACTATAAGTGTCACTTCTAGATCATATATACATTTGAGCTTAGTATATTTAGTAATGATTTTCAATTTTAGTATGGTTTTAAAAAAAAAATACAATATGATTTACTTTATTTTGTTAATTATATATATATATATATATATATATATATATATATATAAAAACACACTTCAACTATATCTAAACATATCATATCCTATATTTTTCAAGATGTTGCAAATCGCCATATCAGTGCTATCCGATACTCATATTGTATTTGGAAATAAAGAAAAGAAAGAGTTATCTTACTTGAAAGGAATAATTTATTGTTTTGTTAATTCCACTGAAACAGTACATCAACTTCTCTATGTATAGAGATCTCAAACCTTAAAATAATAATTACAAGAGATCTCTAAGAATCCTCTAAAAGCTTCTAATAACTTCTAGTAATACATTTAATATATTACCAACAACTTTTAATATTGCATTTAATATTCAATTAACAACAATCTTATTGCTTGACTGAAAAATGAACAGAACAAGCAGAAAAATCTCTCCTCCAATGGTTTCGCCTTACAACCACAGTTTTGTTTACCCAACCTTAACATATTTTAACACTCCCTTCTACCCTCTTTCTATTTAAGCTGAATCCCTGTCCCTCCAAGATCCAACCTCTCATTATGATACTTAGATACCTCTAAAACATGCGTGAAATACACACACACACACACACACACAAAGGACTTCTTTCTTGCCAAAAATATGCAGTTTCCAGATAAACATTTGCAAGGGTAACAGATACACCAAATGTTAAAACCAAGAATCCACAACTGTCACATAACGCAGAACAAGTTGGCTACTATTTCTAAACTAGACCAGAAAAAGCTATATACTACCAGTTATCCCAAAAGAGTATGATAGATGTTTATTGATATTACCTTCTCCTGCCCTTGGGCAGGTTTGGGTAGACGCTCAGCTTCAATATCATACTTCAGAATCCGAAAACATTCAAGTCTTTCTTCTAAAAATAGTGCATAAGTACGTACCCAGGCAGAGCAATCCCAAGCTGCAAGCAAATAAAATCATACAAGCAAAAGATTATATAGTGCAGTTAGAAACTTAACTTAAGTCCATATGAAAGTTAAAGAACAAAATATAAAGATGATGTGGTAAGAAAAAATTAACCAATTGGGCTAGAGTCATCCTTGAAATTTGAAAGCTGGAGAATCCGTCCTCTCTGTGAAAAATTCAGAAGTTCTTCTCTAAAAGTAGGATCACCCTCCCTTAATAACCTATGGATGACTATTAGTGTTTTCAATGCCACCTGTGAACAAGACAGAGGTAAGTGAAACATAACCTTTCCTACATCTACATCTACATCTATATATACTTACGTATGCATTATACAATAATAATGAGAAACTGTGTTAAAAATACAGAACACAGAAAACATACTTTATGCTCAAAATTGACATTGCTTAGCCTAGGCATAAATTGAGTAAATATTAGACGCTCAATTGATAAATCAATAATGAAAACATCTAAAGCAAAATAACTAAACCTTGTTGGTTGTATTTTAGAACTTCCAATGCATTACATGTACAAGAATTTCCCATGTTTTTAACAAATAACTGAAAAAAAAAATGAGAAAAAATAATGGTCTTTTGTTTGATGGAATACTATTCTCTCCCAAACAGCTATAGAAATTAACTACTAAGGGGGTAAAAAATTGTTTTCAACATTCCCATCACAGAAGTTTAACAAGATGAACAAAATGAAAATAAGGTGGCATTTACTTAGTTATTAGTGAAAACTTATCAACTGAAAATGAAAACTAAAAAAGAAAAAACAAAGAAATTCTGACCCTCGGATCACTGCTTGCTTGATCCTTCAATGACATGTAAGAAATGCAGACACTGACAGACAACCTCACACAATGATGGGAAATAGTGATACAATTTCTTGGCACACAATAATAAACTTATAAGAGAAACCTATCTAAACCAGTGCATAGCAAATTTAACAAAACGTAAGCAAAATGCAGTTGTAGCAGTAATAAGAAAAATAATAAGAACTGGAATCATCAAACAATTAGATCCACAAACACATCTTCAAGCAAAACGGATTTGAATTCAATCATTCATAAAAAATATATATATATTTCAGTATATGGCATCATGTAGGCCACATGCCACAAGTCATCATCGAAATTCAGAAATAGCACAAATCCAACACCAGACCATTAGAGTGCGGGATCAAATACGTATTAGGTTCACATTCATGCAATTTCACATCATGAATCCTAATAAGAATTTGACAGCGATGAACTACTTCCAAATTTTGTATCACATCTTCTGACACCAATCTCTATTTTCTCTTTTCCTACCAAGAGGAATAGAAAAACCAAGAAATGTCGCAAGCCTAACAACATCAATCCATACAGTAAATAAACAATCCAAGCACAAGAAAGTACATGTAAACCATTCATCGAAAACTCAAACAAAATCAAATTGTACACCAATCAAGCGATCACATAAACTATGTCAACATCATTATCATCAATCCTACCGTCCAATTGCGCGTCTTTGCCAACCGCCGGGAAAGGGCGTGAATACAGTAAGCCACATCAGCCCTAGGTCGAACAGCAGACGTGGCCAACAGAATCTCTACAACAAACCCGTAAAAAGATTCAACTTCATGAACATCTTCTCTCCATACCAAACCAAAAAGAAGATCAAATAAATTCGGATCTGAGACCCACAAATCACTCACTTCTCAGGTGCCTCTCTTTGGGGGGACACTCGACGTGGTTCGTAGCTTTGACTATGGCAACATCCAAATCCTAAAATTGGGAACGAAAATCAAACATGCACCCCCAAATAGGCAAAATTGATAGGAAAAAAGCAAAGAAAGATCCTATCTTTGGAAAGATGGATTACCGCGTAATCGCTATTGACATGGGCAAGACCCACTTTGGTGCTGTCCTTGATCGCACCGTAGGCTCTCCTCCAAGACTGAAGCGTACCCATCTCCGATCTCTCGAGTTTCTCTCTCTAACGCGTGGTGGGTGTCGATCAAGAGAGAGAAAGTAACGAACTTCGATCGGAGAAAGCCCGTAAGACTCAGCGCAAGTGAAGAATCAAATCCAGTTCCGACAACCTTGGCTTTTTGCGGCCCCTCTTTCGCTGTGAATCATCATCGGTTTTTTTTTTCTTTTTCTTTTTTAATAACTTTCTTTTTCTTATAGTTATTATTTTATTTTATTTTATGATGACGATGATGATATGGTATTATTAGCAAGGGTCGGTGTCTGCAATAATTGGTATTTAGTTAATGTTAACTATTTGCAATGAAGGGCATTGAATATGTATATGTGTGTGTTATGAAACTAAATTTTGGTTAATGAAAGGGGCAGAAGTAAATTTGTGGTTGGCCTCACTCCACAATCACAACTGAAGTGCTAATTAAGGAATGCCTGTCTCCAACTCCAATTATTCAGAAACTATCATTATTTTCTTTTAAATTGTGGGATTTTATTAAATTTTAAAAGAGTTAAATGTTGCATTTTTAAAAAATGAAAGGATTTGATTCAACTTTTATTAGAAGAGAGACTAAATCAAATTAACAAATAAATAAATAATAGCACTCAAGAGGTAATAAAGTCCAACTTTTCAAATTAGTTTTGACTATTCAAAGTTTATGAATCTTCATTGAAAATAAAATGTTCCATTTTATATTTAATTTTGTTAAAAATTATATTTTAAAAATTAATGTAACAAAATATAATACATGAATAGAAAAAACAAAAAGCATTATCAAGTTCAAGTTTTACAAATGAAAAAGATATATTACTGAGGAAAGATTCTGGTAAAAAAACCTCTCGATTTTAGTTTTTCGAGAAATTAACGATGATAATTTAGGTTTCTATGATATCATAAAAAAATAAAAAAATAATGAAATGTGAATTCGGTAGTTTTAATGCATATGATACAGTTATAAAAACCGCATATTATAATATCATCACAAACTTTAAAGTTCACATTCATTGGGATGCGGACAAGGGATCAGACTGACTTGACAATTCAAATAAGATACAAAGTTTGACAGCCATCAATAAACACAAAGCTAAATCAAAGAATTTCAGAATTTCATAATTTTGAGAAAATTATATCTAATTTTAATTATTTTATTTGTTATGTGTAAAACATAATTTTAATTGTTTTACTATTTTGATGAAGATTATTTCAATTATTCATAAATAAAAATTATTTTAATATTGAATATAGTTTATAAGTAAATCATCATTTAATAATATCATTTTCTTTATTTTTCTATCAAAACTCATAATATTTTTAAATTGATGTTGACATAAAAATTTAATGTTATTAATAGTATTTTTTATATTTTTTTCAATTAATGTCACTTAAAAAGTTCTCTTTAACTCATCTAAAAGAATTTGAGTTAAAGTTTGGTTGAAAGTTTCCTGATTTGATAATAGGAAAACATTTAACCAACTTCTTTAGAAAAAAATAATAATAGTGGGATTAATAGAAAAACAATTTGCAATCACATTTATTCAAATATTACCATAGAATATGTTAATTAAGAAATATTGTTCAAATCAGTTAAAAATATTATCATTGCTTTAAAAAATTTGATTAAAGTTGATCGAGAAACAACCTTAGTTTACATGTTTGAAAAAGAGAGAAAAACATGAGAAGAATATGAATTTGTATTTTAATTCTCTTTTAAAAAAATTTGCAAAAATATTGTATGATGTAATCTTAGGGCTTAATGGGTTTACTTTCTTAAAGTACTCAAACATGTATTTTCATAATAACTCTCATTCCCAAATTAATACAAATAATAACAAATAAACTACAATGTAAAAATATAAGGAGAAAAAAAATACAAATGTGTTTATATTATTCGTCTAATCACTCGGACTATGTTATATTCTCATATTGAATTTTATTAAACAAACAAATATTGTGAAGTATAAGGTGGGTATCCTTTGAATTTATAATCATTTCTAACTAGCTGTTTAATTAATTTTTAGGCTTGTAGTTACTTTTGACTAACTCCTCTAGTATTATTTTGACTCTCAATCACTCTTAATTAATCTCATTCGAGTATTCTTTTAACAACTCACTTTGGACCTAACTTAAGTATTCTTTCGATAAATCACTCCTAGTTCAATCAAGTATTTGTTTACAAGTCACTCCTTACTAAAGGTGTCATTTAGGTCCATGACCCATGGGTTGACCCTGGACCTCTCTAAAACTAAACCTCATTTTTTTAGCACATTCAATAAGACACCTTTCTAAATCCCGAACCCTAAAAGCCTCAGTGAAGGGGGTTGGGACAGGGTTAGGGTGGGGTTGGCCTCCTAATACTTACTTTACCTCAGTTTTTCACTTTTTTAAGAACTTTTTATTATGAATGCTTTGTTCAAACCTCAAGTTTCTCTGTCTATCTGAAACTCCTTCATCTTCTTAGTGTTGGTGGTCTCGGTCCTTTGAGGTTCTCATTCTTCCACGACGGAACCAAGTTTCTTTGTTTTCTCTCTTCATCGAACGTGAATGGGCTCACCTCCTTCATCATCTTCGAGGGCACTCACAATTCACAAGTGGTACAGACTCCCTTCAATTGTGTTGCTTCGTTTTCTTTTTCAGCTCATTAGAGTGATGATAAATGTTATTTGGTGTTGTAGATTCTCCTTTTGCTTCTGCAATTGAAAGGGTACAAGGGTTGTGCTTCATCCAAGTAGGCCAATTACTATTGCTTTAACAATTAACAGTTAAAAAATTGTAAAACCCATATTCTATCTCTATCTTTTTATTGCCCGTTATCGTGGAGATGATCCTTTCTCATTGGTTTCAATTTTCTCACCACATTATTGTTATCAAAATTTTCTTTTCTTGTCTTCATTATTAAATTTCCATGAATGAAAAATAATATATCTAGAAATTAGGTGTGAGTGAAAGAAACACTTAGTTGACACCATTATCGCAACATAAGCTTCCTTCATAGCTTTTCCACGAAACAAAGATATATGGATATATAGCAAGAGAAAAAAGTGTGCTTGTGCTTAGTGTTGTATTTTTTTTCTTGGAAAAGAAAAAGGTTTTGACATGACATTGAGCTTTTTGGAAAAATCTAAGCCAATTTGAATTTGTCATGTTGGAAAAGGGAAATGCTTTTCTCTTTCGAAGCCCAAATGCGAGATTTAATAATTGAAGTCTTTTCATAGAGCTTCAAATCTGCAAATTTTTTATTATTCCTTTCTCTTAGCACTTCTTTGAGCCTCCCTAATAATTTTTGGTGTTTTAGGCTCACTAGGGTGTTTCCTTTTCTATGTTCTTATTGTAGACTTCACATTGGTTGTTATAGATTGCAAGACTAGTTATCTCAACTTGTGTCAACATTCTCTTCATTACTCTATAAGCTACTCTAGTTGTGGTAACAATTAGATTAATATAGTAAACTAGGCACACAAAATTCAAAATTGTCACTTTCCCCCCCTAAATTGTATTCTTCATTTTATATGACTTAAATTAATGTTTCATAAAGTTATATAGAAGGAAGACCCATTAAAAATATTGTTCATTTAACTATGCAGTTGTGTAATAGCTTCTAAATATGTCAATGACCAAACTTCTACAGATGCAAGTCATTCAGGAAATGTTGCCAATGTATATGGAGCTTTTAGCAATGCAATACAGGAAATAATTAAAGAGAGTAATGGTGCAATCACAAACCACAAACTTGTTCAGAGGGCACGAGAAGAGCTCAAGAGGACAAGTTTCACTCAAAAACCATGTTGATGCTCCTATTGTGTGTTGATTTGTGTTTTTCTGATGTAGAGAATGAGAGAATAATGTGTTATTTACTTGTTTATAGACTGCTTGTGTATTGTTGTGTATGTTAGGACTATGTTTTGATTGTGCATTCTTTTTTATGGAATCATGATGCTAGAAAGAACCTGATTTTGATTTGGGTAAGAATGAAGGGAGTTGTTAGTGGTGGTGACAACGTTTGGCTACTTTTAGGGTCTATGTTTTGAAGGTGTTGTTTGTAGTTTTTATTAGTGTCGGGGAGAAAAACTAGCCTAAATATGAGTGGCATTTTTCTGTTCAGAAATCTAATGGTCTTTTATGCACTCAAGAACCATCAAAGTGACAAGATGATTTTTAATAATTATACTAATTAAATAATTTTCATACTTAATTATTGACATATTTTTATTATATTGCCAACTATAATATATGTAGTGTAAAAAAATAAATAAAATATGCAGCGTAAAAATATTATTTTAGCATTGAGTAATAAACTTAAATAATATGAGTTTATCTTGATTTTATTTAAAAAGGAAGCCACATGGGTTGACCTTGACCTATATGACTTTTATGGATATTTTGACCTTGACGACTTTTTGAATGGGGCCTTTTTTATCTTATGAACTTTTTTTAGCCCTAACCCATGTGAGCCAAGGCCAAATCTTGTACAATGGGCCAAATTGACAAGTCTACTCCTAACTCAATCAAGTATTATTTCTACAAATTACTCCTAACTCACGTCAGTATTCTTTTTACATGTCACTTATGGCTTAACTAAATATTCTTTCCACAAGTCACTTATGGCTTAACTAAGTATTATTTCTACAACCCACGGTTGGCTTAACCAAGTATTCTTTCCTCATGTCACTTTTTGCTTAATCGAGTATTCTTTCAACAAGTCACACGTACCTCGAACCAAGTATTCTTTAAACAAGTTGCTCTTGGCTCAACATGAATATTCTTTAAACAATAAGTCACTCCTAACAAATAAATGCCTTTGCGATCAACAAATTATGATATATGTTCACTAGATAAAGGTAATGTCTTTCAATGTATACAAGGTTTAAGCTCTCTTTACTAATTTGCTAGAAAACACAAGTAGTGTTCTATATGAAAATTTTAAGGATGCAGAAAATTGACTAGTATTATGGCACTATGCAACATGGCATCTCTCTTTCTTCTTCTTGAATTGTTTTATATATAATATGAAGTAAATAGTCTTTGCCAATATGTTCTAGTTTAATGTTATTCTTGCACCTGATCAACTTGATTGTGAAGGATTCATTAAATGCTCTTCATGCATAATTAAATGCTTATTCATTCTTTTATGTAACCTCCTAGTAGTTAAATGTATGTACTTATCTCTTCTTAGACAATGTGTCTTTACTTGAGTATGTCTAAAGTGTAAAGTAGTACAAAATAGACAGCCCTTCCAAAGTTGACAATGTTAACGTCAGGGAATTGTTGAAGAAAAGTAGTTTTAGGTATTTATCCAAAGGGTCATGTGATATTACTTTTGCTATGAAAAAAGATATTCTTTGTATACGAAAGTAACAAACATCTCCTACAACAAAGAATAAGCATATATATGTCTTTGTGTAATACAAGATTAAATCTAATAGCTTAAAGCATATCCATTCTTTATCATGTAAAACAAGATTGTACAATCTTGTATTGTTGAACAAATGGAACATTTATGTATTATATGATTTTTCGTTGAACTAAAACTATCATCTTACAAATGAAGCATGTCCTTTTTTATATTTAGTTGTTTTCAACACTTAATCAAAATTATAGAATGTTGAACTTTTGTTCTAACAACATGGGTGTAAAAGTAATCTCAACATCATCAGAAAAAATAATATTTTTTTTATCACCGTTCATTGAGAAACCCCAAGCTACATTTACTATAAATATAGAAATAGAATGTATTAACAAATTTACTTAAGTACCCATACTTAAATTTATGACACATGTCCTTTTCGTTTTTAGTTTTCCTTTATTGTCCATCCTCTTATGCAAACACATGTCTAAAAAGTTGTTCTTTTGTCATTCAAAATTTTGTTGTAGAATGGCGTTAACATTGAAGTGACGGGGTTGTGTTTTCAAATTCAAACATTTGCAAAAAAAAAAAACCTTTTTCAAGCTTTCTCCAACAAATTTGTTTCATTTCTTTGTATCTCAAACCCAATCTTCCCCTCCTCTCCTTACCTTTCCTATTGTATTTTCGATTTTCTTCACTTGCCCACCATTTTTCGTCAACCTTATTACAAATTTCTCTTCTTTCTTTTTTCAATTTATAAAAGCTTTTCTTTTTTCGATCTTTCGCTTCCTCTTCACTCATCTTAGGTCGAGGTAAAAGTTTCGTTATTCCTCTGCAGATTTGGGGTACGGTTTTTGGGTGTTGTGTGTACTGCTCTTGAAGTGGTTTCTAGATTATACATCTTCATTGTGGTTGTGGGTTTTTGCAAGGAGTTGATTCTTTTAGGATTTATGGTTCTATTGATTTTTTTTTCCATTTGGAGTTGCGGTTACGTGTTGTGCCTTATGTGTTATGCATTTATGTTGTGGGTTTTTAAGAGAAATTCATTATTTTAGAGGGTTTGTGGTACTGTTTGATTTTTTGTTTTAGAGTTGTTATCCATTGTGTTATGTGCATTATGATTGTGGTTTTTCTTGATGTGGTTCTATTTCATTTTTTAGAATTTAGGGTTAGATTGTTGTTGTGTTTAATACACTATTAGTTTGGTTTTAAGTTATTATGTTTAGGTTTTAAGTTCCATGGTAGAAGAGTCAAAAGGTAATTCTGTCTTTAAACAACACCAAATTAAACACAGTCTCCACTCAATGAATGATGGAAATTTCCCGTAGGTTTGAACGGAAGCTGTTGCTGGGGTCTTGATATGGGTTTCATGGTTACTGATATGGGAAAAATGTTATCTTTTTCTTTCTGATTTTTTATTTATTTTAAGTTTGCTTTCTACCTATATTTTGATGGTTGTATTTAATAATGGAAATAAGCATGTGTATGATTGTTGTTGGATTGATTATGTGAGTGATGGATATGTTACGACAGTGCCACTCCCCAACCTATAGAACAATGCATGTGTTATGATTGTAGTGTATATCTCCACAATGTGTTTGGATTTAGTCGTCTTTGTTCTCTGAAGAGAAACTCAGTGGACAAATGGAGTGATTAAGTTGGAGCTTTTGAAATTTGGAAAAGGAAACAACGAAATTGACGGCTTTAATCGTTCTTTTCTTCCATTCTTATGCTTGAAAATTTACAATTTTAGTGACTACTACATGTTTTTATAAGTGAAATCAAGTTAACAATGGTTTGAACAAAGAATAGTTTCTTTCACGTCATATATTATTATTTTTCTTTCTTTTTGTTGAAGTCTTTGATCCATGCTTTAGGGATTTGCAAAAGGTAGCATATAATTTCATAACACTCATAAGACAAGGTGCATTTGGCCCTGTTTGTAAAGCTCATATGTCTAATGTGCAAACTATTGCAGTTAAAGTTCTTGATAATATTTTTTTTAGTCCTTTGGCATGAGAAGAAGGTTTGATAATATTTATTACAACCTGAAAAATAGTTTCTTAATATGAAATACCTTTGTACAATTTCTTCTATCTAAACTTAAATAATTGTCAACTTGGCATGTTTTCATTGTATATAACTTCAATTGGTAATAACAGTTGTGTAAATAAATGGTCTAATTATGTTCATTATTTAGGAGTAGTAAGATAATGGATTTTGTCACTAGGATAAAACAAAGTTGATCTTCCTAACCCACATGGGCCTTGTGAACATTTTTATAAAAATTAAAGGACTATAAGAGTATTTTAACCTATGACCAAAATTCACTACGACAAATCAAAATATGTAATTTTTTTAACTTTTCACATAAAAAACATATTTATCATTAAACATTTTAATTCTTTCATGTTATCCATCCAAACACATTAGTAGGTAATTTATCCACTCTAATTTTAAAACAAGCATACATCTTTCTCTAATATTTTACTATATATATATATATATATATATATATATATATATAATATAAATACTTTTTTTTTATTTTATGTAAATATTTTTTTATTTATTTTATAGTAATTTTATAATTAAAAAATGGTTAAGTTTAAAAAAGTGGTAAAACTGAAAAAAAAATGGTTAAATTTAAGAATCCGTAAAATTGATAAAATAATTATTTTAATTTAAAACAACTTTTATTTAAAGAATAAATTTGGAAAACAAATGTGGACACAAAAAAAGGAAACATCCTTCGTATATATGTATAGACGAATATAAAATTATTTTAAATTATATTTAATATCATTCATTTTTAAAAATAGATAAATTAAAAAATGCTTAAATTAAAAAAAAAGGCACTTGAAGGATTAGATAGAAAAAAATGTCGACACCATGTGACGTGTGAAGAAAGGATAATTACAACTATAATAATAATGTAATAGTAGTATTATAGGTAAAGGATAATAATGAAAGAGAGATGCAAGCTTGCACGGGAGATTCCATATCTTCCTTAAGACTTTAACTTCTCGAGTTCACAAGCCCTTCTACTTCTCCTTATTTCACTAAAATCCTTCCTCAAGTCTCATCCATTTCATAAATTAATTTTACTACGGAGTACTTGAAGTATCAACAAACGTTTTCCACATATTGGAATTCCAAATAGAGTAAGTTTCTATTTACACTATTAAATCCTTCTTTGTTAGTTTTGGTGGTGTTTTAGTCATCAATAAAAGTATAAATAGTTGAAAGAAGTTATTCTCTCATCTCAATCTACTATATGCTAAATTTTGGTTTTGATCGGACACTTGCGTATAGGTCACTAATTGGAGGTAAACCCATTTCTTGAGTTTGGAGATTTGTTTGATGACAAAACTATTCTTGAGGCAAGGGAAGTTAGCAAAAAATTAAAAATACTATTTATTAAATTTTGGTAGTAATAATGTTGTGATATTGAACCTTATGGTGTAATAGATTGACTGTGCTAAGGTTATTTTGATTCTTTTAGTTGAATCTATATTGTTACATATTTTATGGTTGATGGTGAGAAAAGTATGGAATGGTGAGATGGTGATTTTAGTTTAGTGAAGTAATGCACTTTGTTTGGTTTTTATTGTTTTGAGTTATTTTCTTACTTATGTTGATCAGAGTATTTGTAATGTAGCTTTTATAAAGAAATGGGAGTCGATAAAGTAAATGGTTTATGTTTGGCATGTTTCAAATTGGTGCATTGGTGTATTAGATGCATTTATGAAAAGGAATAAGCCTATATGGCATAATAAAACCTTGAAATAACTTAAATATACCCAATGAATCAGTTTAAAACATGTTAAAACTCTTTTATATCTGTTACAGTGTTGGGTGGTACCACAAAACTGGGTGCCAAGTAGAAAACTCAAAATAGTGAGTTCTAGCGGTCAAGAGCATCAAACGTCACTCTAGGACCGTTGGGCGCTCAAAAGTTGGTGAGGTTATGATGAAGGCTTGATCCCTACCAATTATGATGGCCCATGACACATGCTTAGAAGAAAGGAAATTCCTTGATCCCTTCCTTTGCTTTTATTTTCTTTAGTTTGAATTTCATTAAGTTGGCTTGGTTGACTATTTTCAAGTTGACTTGTTGACCTTGACTTTGGGTTAACTTGTTGACTCAAAAGATTAGCTTATCCTAAATCAAACATGCTTAAAACCTTGAAATAACTTAAATATACCCAATGAATCAGTTTAAAACATGTTAAAACTCTTTTATATATGTTACAATGTTAGGTGGTACCACAAAACTAGGTGCCAAGTAGAAAACTCAAAATAGTGAGTTCTAGCGGTCAAGAGCATCAAACGTCACTCTAGGACCGTTGGGCGCTCAAAAGTTGGTGAGGTTATGATGAAGGCTTGATCCCTACCAATGATGATGGCCCATGACACATGCTTAGAAGAAAGGAAATTCCTTGATCCCTTCCTTTGCTTTTATTTTCTTTAGTTTGAATTTCATTAAGTTGGCTTGGTTGACTATTTTCAAGTTGACTTGTTGACCTTGACTTTGGGTTAACTTGTTGACTCAAAAGATTAGCTTATCCTAAATCAAACATGTTAAACTAGCTTTATTTGTTTTGTAGGATAATCAAGGAGATGGTGCACAAAGTAGACAAGTGGCACATGAAGACAAGCCCATGTGGAGGAGAGAGAGAGATGACAAAGCTTTCTAGAAACATCTAGAAAGGATGACCACATGCCTTGGCCAACAAGAAGTCTAGAAACATCTAGAAGGAGCATCCACCTTGCCTTGGCCAAGAAGGATTCTAGAATGTGTTCATGTGCTCCTTTGTTGACCTACTTTCTAGACTCTAGGTTTGTTATTTGCATTGTAATCCTTTTTAGCTTATTTGTTTTTGCTAAGAGGCCCCTAGACACTTCTATTTAAGGAGACCTCTAACACTTGTACAAGGGTTGAACATTTTGGAGAATTAAACATCTTTGTGTATCAACCATTGTGAGAGTCTTCCTCCCTAGGGAGTGAATGCTTTTAAGCCTTATCTTGAATCTTGATTCAAGTGGCGGCACACATCCACTCATCTTCAAGGTTGCCATGGCTTCTTCTA